>Ga0209426_1000349_pt1 | contig 54866 bp, 72 predicted proteins | sample Deesub1362B_J571_FD_187697 | JGI IMG/M metagenome (GOLD analysis project Ga0209426, IMG submission 187697) | Deep oceanic, basalt-hosted subsurface ecosystem from Juan de Fuca Ridge flank, Pacific Ocean, CORK Borehole 1362B_J2.571 (SPAdes)... ... | reverse complement strand
ATCCCCATGAACTGGCTCTAAAGTATTTCGGCCCTGTGGAGGTGGTGAGAGATGGCTGAACCAACAAGCCCGATTGTTTACGACCTGACAAAGCAGCCACTGCCAGCAAAAGTTGACACCACGGCAACCAAGGATAGCGACGGATTCTACTACAGGCAAGGAGACTTCGTTGAAATATCAGACGATGAAACCGTTAAGGTTTCCGCTTCTGGCAATGCGATCGGTGTGCTTGTTACATCGATACACGAGAACCAGGCCCCAGACGGGCTAGATTCAAGGCACAGGGTTGCGGTTCAGACCCCATTCAAGGCATGTGTTAAGGCAACCGCAAACGGAGCGATTGCAGCTGGGGACTATGTCAAGGTTACGGGGAACAAAGCCGTGAAGATCGATCCAGCTGCCGCATCAGTTGCAGATGCTCTCGCAAAGCTTGGCGTTTGCTGGAAGGGCGGAGCTGATGGAGAAGAGGTGCAGATACTGGTGTGAGGTGGTGAAAATGCAGAACCCAAGCCCCTATACGATGGTGGAACTCGGATATGCCGATCATCCAGCCTTGCAGCCTGAAGTGGTTGTTGCAAGAGTCAAGCAGGTCTACGAGAAAACTCTGATCGGCAGGCAGTTGCTTGGTGTTGAGACGGTTCAGGGTGACAGTGTTTCATGGATTGAGGAGGGCGACATTGTAGGCAATGTCGACTGGATAACCGAAGAGGGTGGATTCCCGCAGCTCGACTTCAACTACACGAAGAAGAGCAAGCCGATCCGACCCTATGGGGCCTATTTCGATGTAACACTGTTTGAGAGAAAATTTGCGAGAATCACCACTGTCAACAGAAAGATCAACAGGGCTGTTTACAAGATGAGGAGATTCGAGGACGACCTGACATTCAACGAGATCCTCAATGCTACGGGCATTCAAACTTTTGATGGCAGCAACTGGATAGATCCTACAGCTGGAGATCCACTTGGTGATCTCGAGCATGCGAAGAGACTCATAAGAGATGCAACAGAGGGCATGGAGCCGACCGATGTGATCATGAGCTCTGAGATGTACGAATACCTCACGAAGTTCGACTTTGTCAGAAACAACAACTACCTGCAGGCGAGAGTTGTTGAGACTGGCAGGGTGCCAGCCATCGCAGGGCTCAACATAGTGGTCGATAACGCAGTGGACCCAGATGGTGTTGGACAGGTAGTTGTACTGAGAAGGAAAGACATTGGCTACATGGCTGAGGCAATCCCACTCACAACTGTCAATGTTGATGGCAAGACGCTCGGCAACCCGATGCTCGACAACAGGTACTTCAACTTTGCAATGGTAGAGCCGGTCATCGACAGCCCTGAACTCATCTGCGTGATCACGGGGCTCAAAGCCTAACCTTAATTTTTTAGGTGATGCTTATGGCTAAGAAAAAGACTGTGAAGGCTGAAGTCAGAGCTACAACTCTCGAAACGAGAAATTTCAAGGCTAAAAGAGGAGATACAGTGGAGATTCCAGTAGATGAGAAGGAGCAAAGCCCAGCCGTAAAACATGCGTTGAAGTCTGGCAATCTCGTCATCATCGACCTTAAACCTGTAACCTCTGAAGAAGTCAGGGAGTAACTGATCCTCCATAAGGCTGAGGGGGCGCATGGCGGCAACTATTAGCGATGTCAGGTTGCAGATTGGAGACATAGAAGAGCCATACTTATTCGACGATCCTGCAATTCAATCGGCCCTCGATGAAGGTGCAGAATATCTGCAAGTTGAAGGTGTGAACGTAGAAACAGTGCTGGGCAAGAGGGCTCACAAGCTCCAAGCTTCTATTTTTCTCGTTTCGACTTTTCTCGGTAGAATTAGGAACAGAGCTGTCAAGTCAATCCGAGAGGGTGAGGTAAGCATAGACTACATGGACCTGCAGAACCAGCTTGAGAGTTGGAAGGAAGAACTGAGGAACATCATAATGAAGTTTCAGGATCCGATTGAGCTAAGTTATGACGATTTCTGACTTTGATTATCCATACAAGATTGAACTCATTAAAGTTACAGAAGGTTATACAGATCAATCAACTGGAGAATGGGTTGAGGGATCAACAACTACTCAAGAGATCAAGGGACATCTGCAGGAGATAACAGCCAAAGAGCTTCAACGCTTACCAGAGGGTGAGTACTCGATTGGAGACAGAAGACTCTACACTGATGCAAATGCTGAAATTGGAGATGCTGTACGAATAACCGAACCTGATGGATCCACGACGGAGTGGATTGTGAAAGCAATAGAAAAAAATTATCATCAGCTTTCGAAGCTTGGAATCTCAAGAAAATCTCTTTTGCTCAAGCAGAAGGTTTAATCCACTTTCACGACCTCCGAAAACATAATATATATCAAAACAAAAAAATAAACCAATGTTGATACACCTATGCAGGAATGAAGGTTTCTGTACAGCTGATTGTACTTTCAAACCAACATGCAGGAAGCAACGCATTCCACTATTGATCCATGCTGTTGTTGTTGACTACCAAGAAAATGAAATTTACTCGGATGAATACCTGAATGAAATTGCCCTCTTAAAACAACAGCTCGTTGACCAGGCACGCCACATGAGTGGCAGGCAAATAAATGTATTGGACAATACTAAAATTGAATTAACAACAGTATAGGTTTTCCACCGTGGTGGGAGGAGATGACAGTTTTTATCAGAGAAAAGAATGGAAAATATTATCTGGTCACGAGATACTATGAAGGTTCAAGGAGAAGAGAGAAATGGGAAGCCCTTAAAGACATTGATCTCGAAAACCTCTACAAAGCCCTGAAAATCAAAGAGGAGATAGAAAAGCAGACTGTAGAAGTGCCCTGTATGAACCCATATTGTTCAAACACTATTTTGATGACACCACAGCAGAAACAGGATTTGTTAATATCGTTTAAAAAGAAATACGATAAGCTTGTTTTGGTCTGTTGTTCTAAGGAATGTCAGCAGAAGGTTTTAGATATCCTCGAAAACTGACTTTCTGTTTTATTTGTACAACCTAACCACTAAACATGGGCTCAGAAACATTGCTGGAAAAAGCATCACTAAGAGCAGTAGTCACACTGATAATCCTGCTTTTCTTTCTTGGAAGTTATGCTGTAATGTTGAAGGCTGCTGACTATGCAGTTATTGTAGATACAGACACATTCAAGCTGATTCTGCAAACTCTACTGACCTTACTGTCCGTATCGGTTGGAGGCTGGCTTTTCAGGGAGCGTGAGAGCAGATGATACTGAATGTCTTCGACGATAAGAAAAGCTTTGGACATACAATTGCAGGAGCAGTGAGTTTCTTCGCCCCAGTGGTCTTCATAGTCTTCATATTCTATGAAATCATTGAGCACATCTACCTTGCAGGGAAAGAGAAACCAGCAAATTTTCTCGGCGATGTAGTTGAGTATCTATTTGGTTTGGGGGCTATAACGCTCATAGTCAAGGTGTTATGCGGATGACTAATATCAAAGATGTCAATAACATCCCTAAATTGCTCAATGATGTAGATGCTATTTTGGATAAAGTAGCAGGGAGAGTTGGAGCTTATTTGGAAGGCAAGCTGGTCGAGATGATTGACAAGCAATGGGCTGGCTGGCAATCTTTGGATCCAAAAACGATTAGTAAGAAAAAGTCCACAAAAGTGTGGGTTGATACAGGAGAGCTGAGAAGCCTGATAACCCATGTGGTTGAGGGTAGAATACCCAAGACTGTTAAGGTCGGAATCTTCAGCCATGAGAAGGGGCTCATCGCTCATTTTCTTGAATTTGGGACAAAGCATATTCCTGAACGTCCTCTTTTCCGATTAGTTTTTGATCTCGAGAGAGAGAAAGTTGAGCGATTCATTATTGATGAAATAAACAAAGAACTGGAGCGATATCTGATTTAGCTTTAAAAATTCCAAAATTGGTTAGTAGTCATGCAGAAAGACAATGGCATCCCAATAGAATCAGATAGAGATCTGCTGATCAAACTCGCTACAGATGTGAGGTATATTCGTGAAGCAATCGATGAGGTGAAAGAGACTGTAGGAGGGCACGACACAAGAATAAGCAAGCTCGAACAATGGCGAGCATACATCCTTGGATTTTCGGCAGCAGTAGCTTTTATAATTTCAATTATTGTTTCGTCGTGGAGGGGTTAAATGCTTCCTACAGATATAAAAAAGCAGATTTTTCAAAGTCTACCAAAATCTGTTGTTATTGATTCAACGGAGTTCCAGGCTTGGGTAGATTACGCAGACCGCATAAATGTTTCTGAGAAATTGAAAGATCCAAATTACCATATAGTTGTAACACTACGCTATTTTGCAGACAGAAGGGATGAGAGACATTCCCCAGCAAACCAGCTGTTCAGCAAGGAGGTCCTGGATCCAGACATTCAATACACCAAGGGCGAGAGGGCAGTCGTAACTCTGAGCATCAATGTTCATGCGAAGGGAGATGTTGGCATTCCTGCAGCAGACATTGTGGATGCCTATTTGGATCAGCTGCTCGTGTGGTATCTGAGAGATCTTCCACTGATAGAGGGAATTGAGGTTGCTGGCCGGTCGGAGATAAACGATCTGACCTATCTGGCCGATAGCAAAACTCCAAGAAGGCAGCTTGACGTCTTCATCCGCTACGAACTAAGCTACAAAGAAACAATCACCACGATCGAAACCGTCGAGTACACGGTCGAGACCTGATCAGAACCTGATCCTGACTTCCATTTTTATAATTTTTCTCAAGAATTTAATTCATGTTTGAGTTCCTTGGCAAGGCAGAGGATCTGATGGATATTGCGAAGACTGTCGTGCAGTTACACGATGTAGCCACGCATTACCAGATAGTCCCTGCGAAGAAAAGAATTTATGTGTGGTGTAAGGCCGGAAATTTGGAGGAAGTTAAGGAAATCTTTGGGGGGAGCTGATCGAGGTCAAAGAGCTCAGAGGCGAGATGAGGCTTGTCGTGGGGACTTACTGATGTACTGATGTGCTCCGTTGAGATGTTCAGAAGATGGGATAAGAAGGAAGCCAATTCAATCGGCAAAATAGCAGAGATTTCTGACTTTTGTTTTTATATTCTCTTTTCTGCAAATAGATTATGCCAGATGTAGGAGATGCAATCGTAATTAATACAGTTCTCGAAACAGCAGCGATGCCAGCAAGGGAATGGGGAACACCAGCGGTTGTTGGAGAGTCAGATTACGCTTCAAAGAATTCTCCGAAGCTTTACTACTCGCTCGCAGATGTCCAGAGCGATCACGGCAGCACATCAAATGTAGCAAAAGCTGCCCAGGCTATTTTCGCCCAGGGAGTGAGAAAGCTCTATGCGGTTTCAATGGATGTCTCAAATCCAGGAAGCCCCACTGCAACAGAAGTTGAGAATGCTTTGAACACCCTCGCCCCCTATGCTGAGAACAACCAGATTCACGGAGTTTGCCTTGCTATGATCACCGACACAACCCTGCTCGCTAAGCTCAAAGACTTTGCGGATGCGAACAATGTGATCTTCACCGCGACGAATGCCAACGGGGCTACTGTCAGCGATATAACCACTACCGTGTCCAATTTAGCCTCTGCAAACGGATTCTTCCTAGCACACAACGACTCAGACTTTGATGGAGATGTCGCTGCGGCAGCTCTGGGAGTCATAATGGCATTGAAGCCCTGGAACACGACTTTCTGGAGGAGCATAAACATCGATGTGAACGAATACTTCGCCCTAGGAGATGTTCCTACGCTCGAGAACGGGAAGGCGAATGTGATACTGGATTTGGCAAATGCAAACAGAATCAGCAATGCTCTAACGACAGGCGGTGACCCGAAGTTCATCGATGTAACGAGGACGAAGTACTATACAATCGCGGCAATCCAAGATTCGATAGCAAGCTTGAGACTGAGAATGACAAAAATCCCGTACTCGCCTGCTGGACTGGAGTTCGTTAGAGCTGCTATCGCTGCGGCCCTTGAAACAATGGTGAGAGATGGGGCCCTGAGCAGCTACTCCATTGTAATGCCCGATTTCGGCTCAATCTCTGAATCAGACAAAGCAAATCGCATTCTTAGAAATGTCTACGTTTCAGCGACTTTGGCAGGAGATATTCACACATTCGAGCTCAATCTGACAATACAAGTGTGAGGTGGTTTGAATGGCTAAAGAGTGGGATGTTAGCGAAATTTCATGCAGCGTTGGAGGAGTGGAGATTGACGATCTACTGAGTTTCAGCTACGACAACGAGGATGAGATAACCCACATAGAAACGGTCAATGGAGTTGTGGGCTACAACAAGAAATTTGCAAAGCCAACATGGACCTTGAAATGCAGGGCCACCTCGGAAGCTTTGAATCAGCTTGTTCAGTTCAAGGAAAATAAGGAAGAGATTACCGTAACCTTCAAGGCTCCCGGACTGGTGGTTAATTGCTACGATGCAATCATAAAGAAGATAGATCCTGGAGAAGTTGGTGGTGAGGCGACAGAGGTCTCGATTGATGGATTGGCTTTGAAGATTGAGGAGAAGTGGGGTTAATCTTTAATTTTGTAATAATATTTTTATCTTAAAGTTTTAGAGTTCTTTTGTGAAATATCGGTGGACCATATCTGTTGACCAAATCATTGAGATTCATGATGTTTTGATTGAGAAATACGGTGGAGTAACTGGAATTTTGAATAGAGGGGAGCTGGAGTTTATAGTCGATCAAGTTAATCATGAAAGAAAGTCAATTTTCTGGAAAGCAGCCATAATTTTGAGAGGAATAACATGTGGACATCCGTTTGTAGATGGTAACAAACGGACCGCTTTAGAGGTGGCAGATATTTTTCTACGATTGAACAATTATAAAATCACTGCTACTGATTCTGAAAAATTTAATTTTGTTATGGAATTGGCAAGTCAAGGGATGGAGCTGAAGGAAATTATCTCATGGTTAGAAATGCATGTTGAAAAATCTTTAAATAGACTTGAGGTAATATCACGAATATGGTACTTCCTAAAAAAGTTAAAAAAGCTTTTGAAGAAAGCATGAAAGAGAATGATGAAGTCTTGAAAGCCCTAGCTAACCCAGATCAGGCTAATTTACAATTCAAAATGGTAGTAAAAACTGGAGATCTGAAGAATGGTACAATTGCTTCAGATCCCGTGCTATCTAAGGTATTAAAAGATGGATTGAATGTAGTCGGGCTTAGCGATACATCGGCTCTTGCGAAGTTGAAGGAGGAGCCTCGCCAAATAACTGCAACATTTTCCATATTATGAACAATTTGCATCGGTAGATCTGTTTTATTGCATCCATGAATATTATTTTTGTTAGTCCATCAAAATAGAGCTCTCTTGTAAACTGGAATATTTTCGGATCATCTACTCCAGGAATAATCTGGAACCCAGATTCAAGAAAGAGTAGCGAAAATCGTATATCCCAAAGTATTTCTTCTCTTTTTGTTTTAGGCATTGCTTTGAGAGATTTATAATGTTCTTCACTTAATTGAACACCTGAGACAAGAACTACAAGATCTTCTCTGGGTTTGGGTTGTATTACATCGATTATCTGTTGAGATCCTGGAGGCACTTCTGCGAGGAAATGGTATGTTGCACCATCATCAGCTACTTTATCTTTGTATATCCCTTCTTCCACTAACCAGTTCCTTATTTTATTCATCATCTCATCGATCTCTTTCCTGCTCACAATGTTTACATCTCAATAGTCGTATTTATATGTTATCTTAAGAATAGATTTAGGTTCAGTACGACTTCATCCCGATCTGACTTCTCTTTTTATACTCTTCTCGAGAAGTTAGGCCATGGATTCTAAGGAGCTTTTTGAGATAAAAATCGGTGAAGAGACATACAAAGCTCGGAAGCTGAGCGGTTATCGATTGCTCAAGGAGATTGGCGACCCAAACAAGGATGCAGCAGATATGTACAGAGATCTGATTCTTGCATGCATCGCTGAGCCAGAACTCACCAAGGAAGATGTTGAGGAAATGGATCCGGTGCTATTCCTCAAACTTGGGGTTGAACTGCTAAACTTACATCGAGGTGATCTGGCGGATTTTCGAAATTTGATAGGCTTCAAAGAGATGTAGAAGGAGAGCTCGAGCTGTACATAATCGCCAAAGAGCTCCATATCGACGTCGATGAAGTAAAGAAATGGCCCTTGGAGAAGCAGTTGAGGTGGATTATAGCATTGAACTTGATTGGTGAAAAAGTTAAAGCAGAAACTCCCGAGGTTCCAGAGATCCCCAAGTTCCCGAAAATCGGACAGAGGAAGGGGAGGGCTTTTGTTAGGAGAGGTAACAAAATAGTCATGCTCAGCGATCGTTAAAGTTTTATTTTTCAGATTATTTTATTTCTCATGGCAAAAATCCAAATTGTAGAATTGGATGGTGCCTGCCCAAATTGTGGATCGAAAATTGTTTTAAAAACAAAGAAGGGGTTTTTATCTTCTAAAACTTGGTTAGAGTGTCCAGAATGTGGTAAAACATGGAATGACGAAAAAGAATATAACAAAGACGTTAAGCTTGCTAAAGAATTAGAGGAACTGGAAATGATTGAAAAATCTGGGGAATTACCAGTATTGCATCTCGTTGGATCCAGCCTTGTCTTGAAGAAAAATGAACAGTTACACCTCCATGAGTCTTCTGTGGCTTTATTGGAAGAACGAACACGAACTTACACATACAGGTCAAAAAGTATGGGTTTTAGGATTAAAGTCGCCAAGGGAGTATACCTAACACCACGTGTAGGTGGCGGATCAATAAAACAGACAGAAACAAAAATAGAAAGATTAGATGCTGGAGAATTGTACCTAACATCTAAGCGTCTAGCGTTTATTGGTGAAAAAAAGACAATCAACATTCCACTGAAGAAAATATTTGCTGTCGAACCATTTGCTGATGCCATAAAGATTGGTAGAGAAGGCAAACAAAAAGCAGAGTACTTTACAGTTGAGAATCCATTAAAATGGGCAACTCTTATCCGGATAGCAGTCGAAAAATTAGAGTGAGTGCTTAGCTATCGGTGCAGGGATGGTTAATCTTTTGGCGATTACATTGATGTTGCAGTCCTGCTCTTCGACATTCCAGAGCATACATTTTTCCTCCAGACATCTCGCCTGATCTATTGCTGCCTGCTTGTTTAAGGATCCCCTCCACCCGAAATAGAATGGACATACTTTAGTATTCTCAGCCTCTCTCTTTTTTCCAAACATAATTTCACCTGACATTTATTTTTAAACCATTCTAATAAAAAATTATCTATGCCAGCTGGAGAGATACGGAGCCTCTATGCTGTGATCCAATTCATCGATCAGGCAACCAAGCCATTAAAGCAGGTAAATCAAGCGATGGACGAGGTAAAAAAGAGTGTTGGTGGTCTCACTGAAAGAATCAATAAAGCTAGAGAGAGTTTACTTCTGGTCGGTGGGGCCTTATCAGCTATTGGGTATGGTGGATTCAGATTCTGGAAGGATGCAACGAAAGATTTGGCAGATTTTCAGGATGCAATGCGAGCCTTCATAATAAGAGCAGGCGAGAATGCAGATGCCATTTTGGCAGCGATGGAGGAAGCCGCAGCAGGAACGATTGATAATACTCAGATGATCTTGAACGCCAACAGAGCGATGGTGATGGGAATCGATCCCCAGTATCTGCCCAAGATGATGAAAATAGCCAGAGCCGCTGCGAGAGCAATGGGAACCGATGTTAAATACATGTTTGAGTCCATTGCGATTGGTACAGCTAGACAATCTAAACTTATTCTGGATAACCTCGGAATCATTGTCAAAGCAGACGAAGCTTATGAGAAATATGCGAAGACATTGGGGAAAACAGCCTCCCAGCTGACCGAGGCTGAAAAGAGACAGGCTTTTTTGATGGCTGTGATGGAGGCTGGAGAAGATATTGTAAGAAAGACTGATCTGTCACAGGAGTCTTTGAACGAAGAGATGCAGAGGGCAACAGTTGCTTGGAAGGAGTTCAAGAAGGAGCTTGCTGAAGGAGCGTTGCCCGTTATCGATAAAATTGTAGATGGAATCAAATCCACAACTCAATGGCTGAAAGATTTGCCCAAGCCAGTTAAAGTTGTGGTCGGCACATTAGGAGTTTTTGCCACTGCCATCGCTGGAACGGTAGGTCCTATGATGTTACAGGCTGCAGCTTTTGCTTGGTTGTATAAAGAAATCGGTGGGTTTGCAGGATTAAAGGCGATCCTTTCAGGTGCAGCAGCCTCTATCAAGGGCTTCGCAGCATCGGTTTGGGGTGCCCTTGCACCACTACTTCCATGGATTGCGGTCATTGGGGCTGTTGTTGCAGCGATCTTACTCCTGCAGGATGTCCTTGTCAAGGGCTGGGAGAAGAGCTACCTTGGCCAGTTTGTTGCTTGGTTGATCGAAAAGCTTCCCTTCTTAAAACCGGTTGCTGAAGGAGTAAGCGAGGCAGTAAACTGGATGAGAGAAGGATTCGAATGGGCTACAAGCTCTATTCAAGGACTCATCTCTTGGATCCAACAAGGGATTGATGCATTAGGGCCGTTCAAGTATGCCCTCTTTGGACCTGTCGGAGCAATACTGTTTCTGAAAGATAATCTGAACACAGTAATTTCAGTCATTAAAGAATTCGTGTCTTGGATCCAGGAGGCTAGCAAGGTTATAACGGAGAACCCGCTCTTTATGGCAGCACAGACAGCCTTATCATTCACTCCCGTGGGCATGGGGCTGAGCACTGCAAAGATCATCACAGGAACTCCAATCCCAACCATAAGCTCTGCAGCGATCTCGAATGTGAGCACTGTAAGCAGAGTGGAACATAAAGTAATCAATGTCCCCAGAATCGAAATTCATGTGAAAGAAGGAGACAAGTACACAATTAAGAAGGCTGTAAGAGAGGTCTTTACTGAAGATCTTTTGGCTTATGGGGTCTAAATACGAAACATTTTTGAATTATTTTTGTCAACTACCTGCATGCAAGAAACTAGGGCTAAAATATTGGAAATCTTATACAATCAAGCTAAAGAAAACCCATATTCTTTCATTGATGCAAGCGAGCTGGCTGAAAAACTTAATTTGACTTTGGATCAAATAGAATTAGAATTAGATTATCTTGATGAGAAGGGTTTCATCCGCTACGATCGAGTCCTAGGTGGAGGTGGATTTGTTAGGATTGCCGCATATGGTATAGATGCAGTTGAATCTCCAGAGATGTTCATAAATGAAGCTCCATTTTTGCAGCAGATTATAATTTATGGAAATGTTATAGACTCAGCGATTCTCCAGGCAGAATCTATTCGTATCCGAGATAGCCTTAATAAGATCTACAATGCAGTAGAAGATGAAGAGCTCAAAGAGCTAATTAGCCAATTGATACATGAATCAGAAAAAGATAAACCGGATGGAAATAAAATTAAAGAAATCATTCAACAAATTAAAGAAAAAGCACCTGAACTCGCTACAAGATTAATTCCTTATGCTATGGAAATTCTAAAAAAGTGGCTATCTGAGTGATATCCTAACCTGACTTTTCTTTTTATCTTTTCCTATAAATCCAGCATACATGGAAGATGTTTTCATAGCCGGCAGAAAGTTCAGAGCTATTAGCGTGATAAATCTGGACCAGGACAAAACAATTCCTGAGCATCGTACCGAAGAGCAATTCAGCATCGCGGACCATGTGATCGATGAGCCTGCAGAGTTCGAACTCGAGCTGCAGCTCTTCAAGGATGAGGGAGAAGTCGATCTTCTTAAGCAGATACTCGAATCAAACACACCCTTCGAACTAAGCCTAGAGCTTGGATCATACGAGAACATGCTCGTGAAATCCCACAGATTCCGCATCTCGGACAGCCAGAACATAGTTTACGCAACACTACGCATCAAACAGATAAGAACCGCTGCAGCAAGAACCGCTGTTGTAACGCTCCCGGATGTGGTTACTCAGGCGGAAGAAGACTACCAAGGGGGAGATGCTGCCGTAACCCCATCATCTGAAAACAAGGCTGATGGTCCTGAAAAGCAGGAGAACAAGAGCTGGCTTGACTCTATTATGGACTGGTTTGGTGCAACTTTCGGAGGTGGTTAAATGCCAACGGTGAATGTTCTACCATTCGACAAGAATTTAGGATATCCGCAGAGGCAGAAATTCAAGATCAACGACGAAGCTTACAACGCATACTACCGCTGGAACTCCCAGGGCTTCTGTGTTCTGAAAATCGTCAGGATAGAGGATTCAGCAATAGTTTTCAATGGCAAGCTTGCTGTGAAGAATCCCTACGAAGCCAGAGACCCACAAACCTATGAGGTGCTCTTTACGATCCTGCCCTGGAACATTGACTCACAAAATTGTGAAGTATGGGTGTTCTGGACATGATCATCAACGAAGGCAGCCTGAGCAACGAGATGTTCAACCGCTATTACGAACTCCAGCTCGGTTCCATGCTTATCACGATCGACGACTTAGATATCGAGTTCCACATCGAAGGAGGAAACAAGGAGAATGCGAACAAAGCAGAGATCACGATCTACAACCTCAGTGATGCATCTAAGGCTAAGATAAAGAAAGATACGGCAATACAGCTGAAAGCAGGTTATAGAAACGATTACGGTATCATTTTCTATGGGAAGATCGATAGAGTAAGCGAGGAGAAGGATGGAGCAGATGTTAAAACGATCATCAAAGCTTTGGATGAGACGAAATCCCTCTTTGAATCCGCATACATCACGAGAACCTACCCTCAGGGAACCCCGATTGCCACGATAGTCAAAGACATGTTCAATGCAGCTGCAATTCCGGTTGCCAAGATCGAGGATCCAAGTGTAACCCTGCAAAAGACGATGACCTTCCATGGCACACCGTATAACAATCTCAAGATCTGTCTGGATATTGTGAACGGGGATGTGTTAAGGCAGGCGAAAAATCAGTATGGCTACATGGACCCGCTGCTGAGAAGGGCCGTTGAGAGTCAGAATTACTTCACATTCTACACAAAGAACAACATGGGTTACTTCGTACGGAAACAATATCAGGGCCAAGAAGTAATCGTTTTATCCTCTGAAACAGGACTGATGGAAGTTACCGAGCATGAAGAAGAAGCTGAAATAGACTACAAGATCAGATGCTTGCTTCAGTGGAAAGCCTCTGCGGATTCTTTGATCAGGCTCGATTCAATAAAAGCTTCTGGAGTATTCAAGGTCGTCGATTTTTCGCATGTGTGTAAGGGTGAGGAATTCTACTCTGAATTGGGAGTGAAGGCTGTATGACAGTTGAAAAGCTGATCCGCCTGATAGATTCCAAGCTCGAAGAGATAAACACAGTTTCTTTTGGTATCGTAACCCAAGTCGATCTAAGCAAGATGAGGTGCAATGTAAAGCTAAAGCACAGGATCCATGGCAACGAGATAGAGCTTTTCGATGTTCCATTAGCGGTGCAGAAATTCAGCGACTCGGCATTGATAATAGCTCCCAAAGAAGGAGACATCGTACTCGTTCTTTTTTCGAAGTACGAACTCGAGGAGCAGATAAAAAACAGGGAAATTGTGGATGTCAACGAACTCTTGAAATTCAACTTAAACCATGCATGCGTAATCGCTGGCATCTTTACGGCTGTAGACTCATTACCCTCCATGAACGAGGACGAGATCCTGATATGGCACAAAAGCGGGGCCTACATAAAATTCAAACAAGATGGAAGTCTCGAGATAAAAGCCAAGCGAGTAGACTTCAACAAGCTTTAAGGTTTTAAGGTGTGACTATGCCATTAATAGCCGTTGAAGGGGATTACGACACTCAGGACGACTGCCATGACCCTCCAGCAGGAGGAGGGAGCTATGACATAACACCCATTGATCTACAGGATTTCGTTTTCATAGCTGGTAAGCTCATAGTATGCAAGGGCGAAGATTTCTCCGCCCACGAAACGGCCTATGCAGGAGATAATTCAACCTGTTCACAGCTGATTTTCATCGCTGGAATTCCTGTCTGCAGGGAGGGAGACATAAGCAGAAGCTCAAGCTGCCACACCTTCAGCGGGATAACCGTAACCAGTCAAGATTTCGTTTACGATAATGGTTAACGATGGCTAAGCTGACTTTTCTTTAAATTTTAGGAGAAAAACCATTCACTAATGTATGCAAAAACCTTCAAGCTGGACAGCTCAGGGGATGTTATCTACAGCGAGCTGAATCGTGTTGAACTCATTAGCGGAGCCGAGAAAGTAGCCCAAGACATCTGGGTTATCCTGCACACAATTAAGGGTTCCGACATCTTCAACCCTGAGCTGGGTGTTGATTATTTCAAGATAGTAGAATCAGGCTACAACAGAAAGATAATCGAGTACGAGATAAGACGGGCTTTGAGAAATTATCCTTATTTGAGATCAATTGACTCAATAGAAGTATCAGAGCCGGATTCAAATCGGAGAGTCACGATCAGCATTCGCCTGACGATTGTTTCTGGAGAATCGGTTAGTGTGGAGGTAACTATCTGAGGAGAATTGATGAGAATTGAGGAGGAAAGAGCATGAGTTATGGTGTAACGGAAAACGGATTCGTTTTGAAGAACTATGATGCTATAATCGAGGCGGTAAAAGAGAGAGCCAAGCTGTACTTCGGTGATGATGTCGACTTAACAGATACCTCGCCCATCATGGAATTCGCTAATTCAATCCTGATAGAAGCGGCGATTCTCTGGAATGTGGCAGAGGATGTCTATTATTCAGCTTTCATCGATTTTGCCACCGGCAGCGATCTGGATAAGGTTGTTGCATTGCTTGGATTAACAAGAAAGCAGGCAACGAAAGCAACTGGAATCGTAACTTTTTCGCGCTCTACTCCTGCAACCAACGACATCTGGATTCCGCTCGGCACGAGAGTTGCAACGGCTGATGGCAGCATAGTTTTCGTAACCACGGAAGGAAAATACTTGGAGTCGGGCAACACTTCCGTCGATGTGGCGATCGAGGCCCAGGAAGCAGGTTCAGCAGGAAACGTTGCAGCCAACACGATAACGAAGATCGTCGACCCGATAAGTGGAATAGAGAGTGTAAACAACGCAAACGCAACATCAGGTGGTTCGAATACTGAGTCGGATGAGGCTTTGAGATATCGAGCAAAACGAGGGACGAGGTTCGGCAAGGGAACGGTTTCTGCAATAGAGTCGGCAATCGCAGCTGTTGATAGAGTTACAGCTGTTTTGGTTACTGAAGATACAGTAAACCACACAGTTTCAGCTACTGTTGAGGGTGGAAACGACTTAGATATTGATTCCGCTATTGAAGAGGCAAGACCTGCAGGCATACAGGTTACATGGCAGAGACCGAGCTATGTTTACATCGATGTGACGGTAGAAGCTACAGCAGATGATTATCATTCAACATCTGTTGTTAATTCAAACATTGAATCTGCCATAGATGCATATTTCTCCCAACTCAATATTGGGGATGATGTAGTCTATTCTGATTTGCTCAAAGCAGTCATTAATGCAGAAGGGGTTAATGATGTTAACAGCTTATCAGCAACAGATGGAACGACAACAATATCTTCTCTTGGAGAGTCAATAGCAATACAGAGCAGTACGAAAGCCAAAGTGGGAACAAAATCCGTTACAGTTAGCTAGGTGGTTGAATGATAAAAAATATAATCAACAGGCTTTCAACAGCTTATAACAAAGCAGAGACTAGCAATAACTACAAATTTCTGAAGGTTTTTGCAGATGAGCTTGCAGAAATAGAACAATTGCTCGAAGATATCAAAAATTCACATTTTGTTGATACTGCAACAGGTATCAACTTAGACAGAATAGGGGCACTTGTTGGAGAGAAAAGAGAGTATGATAACGATGAGGATTACAGAGCAAGAATAAAAACAAAGTATTCTCGATTGATTGCAGATGGGACAAAATCAGCAATAAGATTTGCACTTAGTACACTCGGCATAGATCCAAACAGAATAGAGTTTATTGAAGAATTTCCTAATCAGCCAGCCCACTTCACATTAAGAGTTCCGACAGACTACGGAGATAAAGAACTCCTCATTGTAGAGATAGTTGATCGCACAAAGGGGGCTGGGATTTCATGGCAAATTTGGTGGCTTGGAAGCAAATGGGATGAAGGTAAATGGGATGAAGGAGTGTGGGGTAGTTAAATTAGCTTGAACTTGACTTTTCTTTTTAAAGTTGCAGGATAGCTGATCTATATGGATGTTAAAGAGCTTCTTGAGCAGAAGAAGAAAGATCTTGATGAACTGAAGAAGCAGAAAGCAACGATAGATGAGCAGATTCAGAAATTGCAAGTTGAAATTGAAGCTTTAAGGAAGATAGGCGAGCTGATGGAGCGAGTACCCTCACTTAAGGAACACATCATACTGAAACTACAGAAATAAGGAGGTGAAGCATGACATTGCAGAGTGATTGGGATGATGCAGGAGTTGATCCAGGAGACGGAAACAGGAAGGCTGTACCGAACACAACAATAAGCTCTTCAATGATAAACTGGATTCTTTACAGTATTGCAAATGTCGATCTGCCAAACCACGAGGGCAGAATAAGCAATCTGGAAAATGCTGGCTACAAGAAGATCACAATTGGGACTGAGGCTGAGATGCCTGCAAGCGGAAATACAGATGAACTCTATGTCACTACGGACACAAACAAGCTTTTTAGAGGTACTGGAACCGGCTGGCAGGAAGTCTGTATAACCTGGGATGGAGTTGTGTCGCAGCTGGAAAGTGTGGGAAGCAAGAACAAAGCCTATGACTCAGATATCGACGGAATCTTCGATCAGGCAGCAATTCCATCCCTGCCAAGGAGCAAGATAAGCGACTTCTTCGCATCTCCATTCTGGGATAATATACCTGATAAACCATCAACTTATCCTCCAAGCTCGCATACACATGATGCAAGTGAGATCGTCAGCGGGAGGATGGGACTAAGCAGGATGCCTACTTCTGCAACAGCAAACACAATTCTTATAGTAAGATCTGCAGACTCAGACCCGCAGTGGACAGTACTTAATGCAGACGATATTCCTCCGCTGGATGCAAGCAAGATAACGAGTGGCGTTTTCTCGGTCGGTAGAATCCCAGATATGTCTAGAAGTAAGATCACGGATCTCTTCGCATCTCCATTCTGGGATAATATACCTGATAAACCAAGCACATTCCCGCCGAACTCGCATACGCATCCGATCGCCGATCTAAATGTAAACGCAAACAAGAACTGGAATGGTTATCAAATAAGCAATGTGGATCTGATTGTTAAGAATGTTTCGAGCCTTCCTGCTGCTGGAAACAAGGGCAGAATCGCTTTCAGCACAGCAGACGGTATGATGTATTACGATAATGGAACAGAGTGGGTTGCTTTCTGCTAACTGCCCTTGCCAGACACGCAGGAAGGCTGGCATTTTCAACAATAGACAACAAACTTTATTTTGATAATGGGAATGAATGGGTAAAAATTGGATTAGAGATTACTTTAAGCGCAGGAGATGGATTGATAGGATTTTCAAACTCAGAATTTACTTTTCAGTCAATGGAGCCAATAAAAGCAAAGGAGATAAAATTACTTACAGGATCGGGTAGTCTGAGATTCGAGTGGGAGATGCATGGTACTTTAGTTGTTAGTGATGTAAACATCGTTTATGCTCAGATCTACAGAAATGGTAATGCTGTTGGAGCAGTACATTCAGTAGATAGTAGTAGTTATCAAAGTGTAACCGAAGAGATTGCCGGCTGGAATGCAGGAGACACAGTACAGCTATATGTTTGGTCTAACCTACTATGGGATGGATATGTCAGAAATTTTCGGATTTATGCAGACATTAATGGACTTACTCAAACAATAAAATAACTTACATTATTCGGAAAGAACTCCAGTACTTGTCGTAAATCTTCTTCAAATCTTCTTCATCCTGGAAGTCGTAATGTTCTAAATCAACATCTACACCTCTCAAAGCAACATATTCCTCACTGCTGACAACATGACCCATCAGCATCTTTTTCACAGATGTGGGCAACCCCAATCGATCAGATTGCTGAGAAAAGAACTTTCGGCAGTGCTTCATTCTGAAGAGTTCTCTACCAATCTTAAGCTTTAGTTTCCTGAAATCCTTGATTACCGTATTTTTCGAGAACAAAAATTTAGTCTTAAGCTTGACTTCCTCTAAATATTCATTCAAAGCCCCTTGTGCTTCCTTAGAGAAGAAAGAGACTCGATCTTCATAATCTTTGGCGATCTCTGCTCTGATGTGTATAGTCCTCTCTGGGAGATCTATATCGTTTAAAGTGAGTTTATAAAGCTCCTCAGAACGTAAGCCTGAAGTTGCAGCTACAAGAATCCCGGCTTTTAGCCTCAATGTCTCCGACCTGAATTTTAACTGTTCAGCCTGATTAAGTAATTCTCTGATATGATTGGTTCGGATTACAATCTTCCGGCGTTTTGGTGTAGATGGAAGTTTTAAGTCATCCACAAATGGGGCATTAATCTCGCTAAGGATCCTCCTGAGATCGAGAATGTATTTGCGGTATGTAGCGGGTGCAAATTCTCTTTTTAATTTGTTTATATAAATTATTATGTCATTAAGATTACAGGAGTAACACAAATCCTCAGAAATGCGAATCAATCTGCTCTTAGTCTTCTTTATATGTTCTTCTGAAACACCTGCGAGATCCATTTTTATGATGATGTTCTCAATCGTGTTAAAATCCCAAGAAAAACGAGTGCTCCGGCCGGGATTTGAACCCGGGTCACGGAATCGAGAGTCCCGTATGATTGGCCGGGCTACACCACCGGAGCCTAAACTTTGAATCTTAGGTTTTTCCTAATTATACGATTTATAATCTTTTTGGCACAACCCCTCGGTACAACATGAGGGGATACAACCATGAAAAGAGGGGGGAGAAAACTAATGCAACCCTTGGCACAACCTCCTCCCACTATTCCGCCCACACACTCCTCAACCCGCAATACTATCCTTTTTATAGCACCTAATCTCAAGTTAAAGTGATGAGTGAGTTGGTACTCAAAATTTTTCTGTGGACATTACCATGGATGATACTACTCTCAGGTATCTACTACGGCTTTAACGAATGTAAAAAAGATGTCACATGCTTCATTACCGGAAACATACCTGAACTTCCGGAGAAAATCTCCAAAAAATTTACAGTGAATGTTCAAAAAGATTTCAAAGAGTTTAAATTGAGGAATATATCCGTAAAGGAGTGCAACGATCTATTATGCAGTGCTAATGCAGAAATCGAGCTTGAATCACCGTTTCCCTACAAAATAAAGCTGAAAAAATTTGAGGTAATAACCATCAAATATCAAAACGGTAGAGAGATTATCCAAAGATTCTACCTCGAAAAGCCGGTGACAATAGAGGCAAACAAAACCACGACATTGGAACTCAAAGGGTATGTCAACAGAGAATTTACCGAATCCCAGAACTACAAGACCGAACTCAAAATGGAGTTCGAGGTCTTTGGAGTGGATTTTGAGATAGTTACTGAGGGATGGTAACGGAGACTGATGGAGGAGATTTCATTGTTAAATGACGCGAAATTAAGAGGCTTGGCTGTATTAACAGGAATCTTGACGATCATACTTCCTTTCATAGGCAGTTGGTGGGAACTGAAATTTGCGGAGATACTCGTATTCGAAATTTCCCCATTTGAGTTCAACATATTCGCTCTCGGAGAGAAAATATACATCCCTCTAATCTACTGGACTACATACTCATTCAGGGTTATAATCGTGAGTTCCGGTGTGGCCATGGTGATAGGTGGCTTAATAGACAGAAAGTGGAGCGTACACCTCCTCAGATTTGGTGCTGGGAAGATTATATGGTTTGTAATCGGCATGATAATCACGATACTACTTGTAATCCCTATTAATTTGTTTTTAAGTGATATTCAAAGTCAACTTCAAAATCAAATCCAGAGTCAGATGTTTTTCAAAATCCCGGTTCTCGGAGAAGAGACCGTAAGCTTGCGGGATGAGAATGTGAGAATCACTTTTAAAGTAGCTTCGGAGTTAAAACCTCCCTTTCTGCTATCGGTAGCACTATCGATCCTCGGGGTTTACCTGAGAAGAAAGACTAAGCCGAGTGGAAGTAAAGCTGAGGGCGAAGCCGAACAAATTGTATGAATGTCTGCATGAGTTGCGTTGGAATCAAAACTTTTATATATTGACATTGTATTGATAGTATGTCACACACTAACAATAGGTGGTAGTATGAATATCGGGAAGAGGATAAGATTTGAAAGGCTCATAAATAGAGAATCGAAAAATACTGTGATTGTTCCTCTCGATCACGGATTGTCCTTAGGACCAATAAAAGGGCTGGAAAACATGCCAGAAACAATAGACAGGGTTGTCACCGGGGGTGCAAATGCGGTAATAGTTCACAAGGGAATAGTCCCTTTCGGGCACAGAGGCTACGGAAAAGATGTCGGTTTAATAGTCCATCTAAGCGGTTCAACAACTCTCGGCAATGCAGACGACAAAGTGATCGTGTGCGGTGTTAAGGAGGCTATAAAGCTTGGTGCGGATGCTGTCAGTGTACACATAAACTTAGGTAGCGATAGCACAAATCAGCAACTAAAAAGCTTAGGAGATATCAGCAGGGAGTGCGTTGAGTGGGGGTTGCCCCTTCTTGCAATGATGTATCCGAGAGGGAAAGGTATTGATCAGTTCAACGAGAAGGCAATCAAAATTTGTGCAAGAGTGGGAGCAGAGCTCGGTGCAGACATAATAAAAACGAATTACACCGGAGATGCTAAATCGTTCAGAGAAGTCGTGATGGGTTGTCCGGTGCCAGTGGTAATAGCAGGAGGACCAAAAATGAAAAACGATAGAGAGTTCCTGAAGATGGTTGAAGATGCTATTAATGCGGGAGCCAAGGGTGTTGCAATAGGGAGAAACATATTTCAGTCCGAGAACCCGGAAAAAGTTACAAGAGCGATTTCCATGATCGTTCATGAGAATGTCTCAAGTGACACCGCTTACGAATTTCTAAAATCTGAATAACACTTCAATCACTTTTATTTCAGCCGAAAAAATTATAATTTATTCCGTTTTATTTTCTCACATGGTAATTGGCGTAACAATGGTTAATGTACTCCCGGGAAAGGAGAAAGATGTCTATAACTCGATAAAGTCGATGAAGAATGTGAGAGAGGTTTACCATGTTTTCGGTGAATTCGATTTCGTCGTTATAATCGACGCAGATAGTTTATCGATACTTAATAACACCGTAGACACCATAAGAGCTATAGAAGGTGTAACAAAAACCCAGACTGTTGTGGGTGCAGAGATCTGAGAAACCTAAGCGGATCGGAAAGGAAGATGATAGCAGAAGAATTTGCCAAAAAACAAAAAGAGATAAGCATTGCAGAGTTCTTCGAGAAGAATAAACACATTCTTGGTTACTCGAACCCTGCGAAAAGCTTGATTACCTGCGTGAAAGAGGCAGTCGACAATAGCCTCGATGCATGCGAAGATGCGGGGATTCTGCCGGATATAATGGTTAAAATCACAAGGGTGGAAAAGAGCAGATTCAAAGTTGTGGTAGAGGATAACGGTCCCGGCATAGTTAGGGATCAAATACCGAAGATCTTCGGAAAACTTCTGTACGGTTCGAGATTTCATTCAATAAGGCAGAGTAGAGGTCAACAGGGAATTGGTGTGTCTGGAGCAGTTTTGTATGCTCAATTAACAACTGGAAAACCGACGATAATCCTATCAAAAACCGATCCGGACAAAAAAGCAGTTAGAGTGGAGCTGTTCATTGACACAAGACGAAACGAACCAGAGATTGTGTCCGAAGAAGAGGTTGAATGGTTCAGAGCGAGAGGAACAAGAATCGAACTCGAACTCGAGGGAGCCTATGTAAAGGAGAGGAAACAGAGTGTTCTCGAATATCTGACGGAAACAGCAATTGTGAATCCACATGCGAAGATTACACTAATCGATCCGGATGGGGAGATATTCGAGTTCGAAAGAATTACCGAAGAGATTCCAGAAACACCCAAAGAGATTCCCCCGCATCCACACGGAATAGAGATGGGTACGCTAATGTGGATGCTCAAAACAACAAAATCCTCAACACTAAAAGCATTTCTAAAAACTGAATTCGTGAGGGTGGGAGACAAAAAAGCTGACGAAGTGCTTAAGAAGACAAATATTCAACCCACAAAAAAGCCACAATCCCTGAACAGAGATGAGATTGCAGAACTGATTGATGCGTTCAAGAACACCGATTTTTTACCACCGCCAACAGATTGTCTTTCTCCGATAGGAGACAAGAACATAATGAGGAGTTTAATCAACAAGTACAAAGTTGAATGGGCTTATGCGGTTACGAGGAAACCAAAGGTTTTTTCCGGAAATCCATTCCTCGTGGAGGTCGGAATAGGGTACGGAGGTGAGCTGAGAGGAGATGAAAAGGTCAGAGTTATCAGATTCGCAAATAAGATACCTTTGCTCTACTCCCAAGGTGGTTGTGCTCTAACTAAAGCTGTGGAGAACGTGAACTGGAAGAGCTACGGGCTAAGTCAATCAAAAAACGAACTGCCTACCGCCCCTGCGGTCTTCCTGATACATGTGGCGTCAACGAACATACCTTACACCTCTGAATCAAAGGAGGCGGTAACAGTAATTCCGGAAATCTACGAGGAGATCAGACTCGCTTTACAGGAAGTCGGAAGAAAGCTGAAAGAGTATATAGACAGAAAAGAGAGGTACAAAAAGAAGAAGAGCAAGGAGGATGTACTAAACAAAATTCTACCGTTGCTCGCGAAAAAGGTTGCTGAGGTTCTCGAAAGGGATGAGATCGATGTTAGCAAGGTGATTTCCAGAATAATAGGCAACATCCACATCCAGAGGGATGTTACCGAAAAAGACGGTGTGATTGAGGCTGAATTGAAAGTTTCAAATTACACGAGAGCCAAAAAGGAATTTAAGATATATGAGATAATTGCGGGAAGTGTAGAGGCAGATGATAATGAGGTTAAGATTACCGAGAGTGGGGGACACTCCACAATGCTGTGGAATATAAAACTAAATGCCAACGAAACGAGATCTTTGAAATACACCGTGAAGGGTAGAATAATAAACAAAAAACCATATGTCGATGGTGTAGATGAGAGTCTGATCGATGGTGCAGAGCTGATGAGTTTTTAGGAGGTGATTCTTCCTGAAAAAAATTGAAGAAGAGTGCCTTAAAAGTCTTTTAAAAATTCCAGAAACAATTTACGACCAACTCAAGGAGGGTTTGATACCAGAGATAGAGATAGCGACAAGAACAAAGTACAACATTGAATTCAACGAAGAGAGTGAAGTATGGGTTTATGGCGACAGAAGGAGTACGAGAAGTGCTAAAACAGTTAAAGGAGCTTATCAGCTTCTCAGAATGACTTATGTAATAGGCTTTCTCAAAGAACAGCTAAGGAACAATAAATCCTCCACCCTGAGAGAGCTATACTACATCTCGGAGAATTGGGATATTGCGAAATTCAACGAACAGCAGGAAAGCGATCGTCTCATCGAAGATCTTGAAATAATCAGCACATATCAAAGGGAGCACTTCCACATCCGCCCAGAAGAGGATGGTGCCACAGTTGTAGGTCCTTTAAGGATAAGAGAGGAGACAAGAAGGGGTTTAAGGGAGATTCACTGTCAGGAAGATGTAGGAGAGGGAGGATATCAAATTCCGGTCAATGTGGATAAAATCGAATTCGTTGAACACGATGCGAAATTTGTGATTGCGATCGAAACAGGTGGTATGCGGGATAGGCTGATTGAGAACGGATTTGATGAGAGATTCGACGCAATCATCGTACACCTAAAAGGACAACCCGCAAGAAGCACGAGACGGTTGCTAAGGAGATTGAACTCGGAACTGAATTTGCCAGTAGTTGTTTTCACAGATGGTGATCCGTGGAGCTACAGAATCTATGCAAGCGTCGCTTACGGCTCGATAAAATCCGCACATCTGTCGGAGTACCTCGCAACCCCATCCGCAAAATTCGTGGGAATTCGCCCAAGCGATATCGTTAAGTATGATCTGCCTTCGGACAAGCTGTCAGATGAAGATATAAAAGCTCTAAACTCAATTCTATCAGATCCAAGATTTGACTCGGAATTCTGGAAAAAAGAGGTTAATTTACAGCTTGAACTGAAAAAGAAATCCGAACAACAGGCTCTTGCAAAATACGGGCTGGATTATGTGACGGATGTGTATCTACCGGAGAGGTTGACGGAGATGGGTGTAATCTAAGCACAATGATTGGTGACCTAACAATTGAAAAGACTTAAATCTCCAGATCCCTATCTCGAAAAAATGAAAAAGAGCATAGTTGTGGTGGATGACAGCTGTGTAGGCTGTAGCTTCTGCATGCTCATCTGTCCCTACGACGGAGTAAATGTTCTCGGAAAAGCAGAGATCAACGATAACTGCAATGCATGTATGAAGTGCTCGATGTACTGTCCAAATTCATCCATAAAGAAGATAAATCTAGATTCATCCGAGGGTTAGGATGAGGGTTGCGGTAATCGGAGCGGGTCTCGGAGGCTTGCTTACCTCAGCAGTACTCTTGCAGAAAGGATATAAAGTAGATGTTTTTGAAAAACTGAACTTCTACGGAGGTAGATTTACCTCATTCAACTATAAAGGGTTTCAAATAAGCACTGGAGCATTGCATATGATCCCTCACGGGAGGAGAGGACCACTCGGAAAAATGCTAAAAAAAATAGGGTGCAAAGTAGAAATCGTGGACTCAAAACCAGAAGGAGAGATTTTGCTAAGTGAGAGAGGAGAGAGGATAGAGGTTAGAAGTGCGGTTTTCCCTCTAAGATCAAAAATGAAGTTCCTCAAGTGGGTGCTCGCATATAAGCTTCTCAGAAAGGATCCAACAATGGATTCATACGAAAAAGAACTTGATGAGTTAAGTATGGGCTTTCTTAGGTCTTTTTTGGGCTGGAGTTTAAGCATCTCACCATCAGATATACGATTCTCGAAACTCCTTGCAATATACCAAAGGGTGAGGGAACACGGAGGTCCCGGAATACCTGTAGGTGGGTGCAAAAAGGTCGTGGATGAGCTTGTTGAAGTAATAAAAAGTAACAATGGAAATCTTCACCTGAGGAACCCTGTTATAAAACTAACCGCAAACGAAGGCAATGATGAGATTCAGAAGATCATAACAAAGAGAGGAGAGTTTGAATACGACTTTTACATATCGAACATCGGACACGGATTAACTGGAAGGTTGGTAGGAAAGGAATACTGCAAACCTGAAAAAGAGAGTAAAGGTGTGAAGTACTCTATATCAGTAGATGAGCCTTTTATCGGACATACTGGAGTTCTCTTTACCTTGGGTGGACGTATTTCTGGAATGAACGAGGTAACAAACGCTGACCCTTCTCTCGCGCCTAAAGGAAAGCACCTTCTAATGGCGCACCAACCCCTTTACATCGATGCTCGAGAGGAGATCAAAAAAGGGCTTGAAGAACTAAAATCGATATTAAACGGATATAAATACGAGATTATTGCAATTCAGAGTTATTATAATGACTGGCCAGTTAATAGAGTTATTAGTGGGCTTGATTTTGGATATAAAACACCATACAGAAATCTTGTCGTTGTCGGAGATGGAGCCAAAGGAGACGATATTGAAGTTGACGGTATTGCCCTCGGCATCGAGAGGATGTTGTCCGAGATGTTTGGCATCAAATAGGAAAGTATAATGGAGACAACAAAAAAGAGAGTAGGGCGATACCATGATAACCGCGAAAGGACTATCAAAAAAGTTTGGCAGAAGATATGTCCTGAAGGACTTAAACTTCTCAATCAGTAGCGGTGAGATCGTTGCTTTGGTTGGTGAGAACGGTTCGGGAAAAACAACACTACTGAGACTGATCGCGGGACAAATAAAACCAAGCAATGGTGAAATCTTTGTCCACGAGAAGGAGCCGTGGAAGGATTGTAACATCAGAAAAAAAATCGGATTTATCACTCACAAATCCTACTTTTACGGAGACCTCACCGCAGAGGAGAACCTTAAGTTTTATTCCAAATCTTTCGGTAAAATGTCCGTGGAAGTGGCTTTGGAAATCGTGGGCTTGAAGAAGTTCAAAGATGTAAGGATTTCAAAATTTTCAAAAGGAATGATTCAAAGACTCTGCATATCGAGGATACTACTGCAAGACCCCGATATACTGCTTCTCGACGAACCAACATCCGGTCTCGATTTCAAAGCGAAAAAACAATTTTTCGAGCTTATAGAGACTGAGTTCAAAAACAAGACGATCATAATCGCAAGCCATAGCAAGGAGGAAGTAGGAATCTGTGAGAAGGCATATTATCTCTCCGACAAAAAGATGGATGAGAGAAGAATAGATGAAGTTCTAAAAAAGGTGTTCTGATGAGAAATGTAGTTTATTCCGCAATTCAAATAGCCTTAAAAGACCTAAGAATTGAATTTAGAACCAAGAAGACAATAAACTTCATATTCTTATTTTCATTCCTCACAATCTCGATTTTCAGCGTCTCAATACCACTAAAGAGTGCTGAAGCTTTAACACCCCCTTTACTTTGGTTCATATTTCTGTTTGCGGGAGTTATCGGATACTCAAGGGCGTTTCTTCGTGAAGTGGAGGATGACACACTCGATGGCTTAAAAATGATTTTCCCTCCGCATTCAATTCTTCTGGGAAAGTTGTTTTATAACCTCGCCATAATGCTTTTTCTCGAGTCCGTCATTATCCCTCTATTCATAATCTTCTTCGATTTGAAAATTCTGCATCCTCTGGAATTTTTTATCTCGGTAACCATAGGAAATCTCGCTTTTGTGACTGTTTCGACCTCTTTATCAATATTAACAATAAAATCATCCACGAGAGAGCTTTTATTACCAATCATCCTGTTTCCCATAGTGTTTCCTGTTATAACCGTATCTATTAAAGCGATCTCATCCTCACTATTCGGATCGGGACCGAGCTATTCATCCATCACCTTCATCCTAATATACTCCTTAGTTATGCTGATACTATCGTTCTCCACAATAGAACAAGCGATTTCAGAGTGAGTCACTCGAAACAGGACATAATTAACAAACTTCATGCTCGAGATACTATGCACACCGCAGAAACAGAGTACGGACCTCCAAGATTGTGGGCAAATCCAGCTTCAGCGGATTCAACTTGCAATCCCTCAGCTTTACCGAGAACCTGCTTAGCCAACTCACAGACCATTCTAACACCGGATGCTGCAATGGGGTGACCAAAGGATTTCAATCCTCCATCAGGGTTTATCGGAAAATCCCCATCTATTGTAGTTACACCATCTCTTATCAGGTTCGCCCCCTCTCCTCTTTTACATAGCCCCATGTCCTGATAGTTAATAAGCTCTGTAATCGTAAAGCAATCGTGGACTATTCCAAAGTCCAATTCTTTCCTCGGGTTTTCTATACTGGCTTGCTTGTATGCCATTTTAGCTGCCTTCACCGTTGCTGGAAAACTGAGGAAGGTTTCCGATGGTCTTGACCAAGGATGAATTGTCTCAACAGCCATCCCTATGGATTTTATAACCGCATACTCATCTCCCACTATCTCCCTCGCAGTCTTGGGGTTTGCCAACACAACCGCTGATGCTCCATCGCTGACCGCACTGCAGTCATACAATCCGAGTGGATAGGCAATCATGGGAGCGTTGAGTACATCCTCGACCGTTATCTCCCTCCTGAAGTGTGCTTTTGGATGTCTTGCACCATTATAGTGGTTTTTAACCGCAACAAGAGCTAAATCTTCCTTAGTCCACCCCCACTCCTTAAATGCTCTGTTTGCGGATAGGGCGAACATCCCCGGTGCGGAAACCGCTGGCATGTAGGGTGGAAAGATACCTTCTATAAAGGGTATGCCCCTGCTCCCGTTATCCATCAGCTTTTCAACACCCGCAGATATTACAATATCGAACGCTCCACTCGCAACAGCGTAAATTGCGTTTCTTATGTTATCCATTCCCGTTGCACAATAGTTTTCAACCCTCGAGATAGGTTTGCCGAAGAATTTCAGCGGATCGCTAAAATTATTCCCGCTAACTCCTGAGAACGGATAGAATGTGCCACACCAAACAGCTTCAACATCTTTAAGCTCTATCTCTGCTGAATTAATCGCGGAATACACAGCTTCAACAAGAAGATCCTCCTGATCCTTCTCCCAGTGGTGTCCGAATTTCGTAACACCCGTACCGATAATAGCAACCTCCATAAACATCACCTCGGAAGTCTCACCTTCCAATAATAGTACCTGAATCCATTCTTTTCGTTTAAAAGTCTGAATGTTCTCTCTACCCCCATCCCAATCTCAATTTTTTCCTTCGCCCTGTAAAGATCCGTAACCTCCATAAAAGCTCTTCCACCACCCTCAAAGTCAACCACAGCGACAACATGGGGGTGTATGCCATCCGCATCATAGTTGCCGGGAGATATCAGGTTGTCGATCGTGTATGTGTAGATCTCCCCTCTCTCAGACAGCTTAACCTCTTCGTAATCATCCTTTGCACCGCATTCAACACAACACCTACTTATCGGGTAGCTAACCACCCCACACTTTCTACATTTCATCCCGTAGAACCTCAGGATAGATTTTTCATCCCTCCAGTACTTTACGGGTGATGGCTTGTCAGGATAACTCTTTTCCCCTACTTTTCCCCTTACATGCAGAAACTCTCCATAATCTATTTCTTTCTTGCTCTCGATCATCTTTTTGAGGTTCGTTTTAATCTTGTCCTTCACATCTATCAGAAAGGCATCCGAGCCGTCACCGTAGCTCCCGAGAAGTATTTTTCCTTCACTACCCAATCTGTCCGCAAGCATTAAGAACGGATGTGCCGTTCCAACAATCCCTACACTATCAAAAAATAGCTCTCCACCTTTTATCCCAGCGGATTTCAATACCCCATAGTAACTCCTAGGGTCTGGAGCAGATATGACTACATCCGAGATTTCTGCGGGATTTATTCCTGACTCCGATATGAGGCCCATAATCGACGACTGAATGCTCTGAGCGAAGCCGTATCTTGCGGAGACCCTCATATCAAAATCGTTTAGAGACTCGTCTCCAACCCTCATCCACGCTCCGGGTTGCGTTTTGGTGTGGGTCTTGAATAATCCAACCTCGGCTTTCCCATCTCTCTCGACAAGCAGTGCTACCGCTCCATCACCGAGGATTTGTTCATAGATTGTTGCAGGTTTAACAGGGATCTTTTCGCTTGTAACAACCAATACGCTATCGAACTTTCCGGAATCCACCATATTACAAGCAATGCTCAATGCAGATGTACCCGCTCTGAAGGAGTCTGTGACATCCACCGTGAAGACATCGCTTGGAAGGTCGAGAGCTGTTGCGGTAAGAGATGCACACTGCTTTACTCGAAAGGGAGAGGATGTTGTTGCAAAAACAAGAGCTGAAACCTCCTCAATTCTCCTAATCCCTCTACTCGCCTCCACACCCATAGTTATTACATCTTCATCCCAGAATGCTACACTTCTCTCCCCACCTAAGGACTGAAGTCCAACAGATTTTGCTATTTCGTCCCTTTTTATCCTCCATAAAGGAATATAAACCGAGCATTCTGAAATCCCAGCCATACTATCTCCCCTTCCATTCGGGTCTTCTCCTCGAAACAAATGCCTTCATACCCTCTGCAAAATCCTCAGTTGGGATCAAAAGCTCTATCTCCCTTGCCGATATTTCCATTGCGGACTTTACCAAATCTCTAACAGAATTCATAGCTCTTTTTATCGCTCTTGCAGAAAGTGGAGCCAATGCAGAAACTCTATCCACATACTCTACCCCTACATCCATTAGAATATCATGAGGAACTACAACATCAACCAGTCCGAGCTCCTTAGCCTCACCTACATCTATAACCTCTCCTGTTAGAGCATACTTCGCAATTTTCCTTCCAAACAACATATAACCGAGGGAGGATGCTATAGGAGGTATTGCTCCTATTAATCCCTCCGGTATCGCAAATGTCGCCTTTTCACTTGCAATAACTATATCAAACAGGAGATTGAGCTCCATCCCTCCTCCGAAGGCGTTTCCATTAACCAACGAAATTACAGGCTTCTCATAATAGGAGAGAGTGTTCACGAGAGGTAATGCTACTTTTTCGAAGAAGTCTCTCCCATCCTTCAAGCCCCTCCAAGAACCCATCACAGATATGTCGTCCCCAGCACAGAAGGCCCTTCCCTCCCCGGTGATTATTACCACCCTAACATTCTCATCATCCTGTGCTCTTAAAAATGCGGAGTTTAATCCTATCCACATATCTTCATTCAATGCATTGAGTTTTTCCGGACGTCTCATGGTTATCAAAGCATAATTGTGCCTCTTCTCATACCTTACGGGACCAAAATCGACAGCCTCATAACTCCACCTGTAGAAGCCTTCCCCGTTCTTCTTTCCGAGTTTTCCATCCGCAACCATTTCTTCAAGCATCGGATCGGGGGTGTACTCATCAAGTCCCGTTTTATTTTTTCTCGATTTCAAAACATCTACAACCCTGTCAATGCCGTAACTATCCGCATAATCGAGGATGCCTTTTGGATACCCCATCCCTTTTACGGTGGCTTTATCTATATCTTCCCTAACCGCAATTTCGTTCCTGATTAGCCATGCACACTCATTTACTCCCGGCGAAAGTATCAGAATAGGATTAAACCTGTATTGATACTCCTTAGGTATTCTCGCTCTATCATAGAAGCTCCTATATGTATAAAACCCCTTTCCAGTTTTCATTCCAAGAGAGTTTTCCTGAATCATTTTCTCAAGCAGTTCGGGGATTTCAACCCTGAAGCCTCTGTTCCTGACCTCCTTCAACACATTGTAGACAGTGTCTATGCCGGTAAAATCGACCACCTCGAATATTCCCATTGGCAACCCTAGCCTGTATCTCACCGCGGAATCGATTTCTTCTGGCTTGTATCCCTCCTCAAGATACCTTATAGCCTCAACAAAAACCCTAATGTTGATTCTGTTGATTAAAAATCCCGGTACATCTTTTTCCACCATTACATAATCCATTCCTATCGTTCCGGCAAACTTCTTAACCGCCTTGACAGTTTCCTCAGATGTTTTCTCCCCCTTTATGATTTCTACAAGCCTTATGAGGGTAGGAGGGTTGAAGAAATGCAATCCTACGACTCTGTCCGGATTCTTCGTAACCTTGGCAATATCTGTAATCGGTATGGTTGATGTGTTTGTTGAGAGAACACAATTCTCCTTACACTCCTCATCCAGTGTCTTGAAAATCTCATGCTTTACATCAGTCCTCTCAACAACAGCTTCAATAACAAAATCAGCCATCCCAGCAACTTCCTCAAGGTTTTGACTTGTTTTTATTCTTCTCAGAACTTCTTCAGCATTTTCAATCTTTTTCTTCTCCTCAAGTTTTTTCAAACTCCATGATATTCTTGAGATCGCATTGCTTAGCATGTTTTCATTAATGTCAACGAGAATTACCTCATACCCCGCCAAAGCACAGACCTCAGCTATTCCGTGACCCATCGTGCCCGCTCCAACAACAAGAACTTTCCCATGCATAATTCCAATTTTAAAAAATTACTATTTAAGGCTTCCCCTTTTATTACCTTAAAACCAAAAAAAGTTCAAGTAATCGGAAAACAAAATAATTATATCTCCTAATAATAAGAATATAACAAGAAGAACCTAACAAAATAATACAGTAAAGTACAATAGAGATAAAGCACAATTGGAATCTACTTCGGGCTGATTTTACCCCACTTCTCGAGAGCCAATCTCAACTCTTTTTTGCTCTCAGCATACTCCTCGAGAGATACTCCTTCAATTACCGAATCTATAGCTTGTCTCAGTGCTTTTGCACCACCCTCACTACCGTTTGGATGCCCATGAACACCTCCTCCCGCTTGAATTATCACATCCCTTCCAAAGAGCTCAACAACATCGGGCACCAGACCGGGATGTAATCCCCCCGATGATACCGGAAACACCCTTTTGTAGTGATACCAGTCATCCCTGCATATCCTGATGAGTTCTACCACCTCATCTCTCCTTCCAGCCATTTTTCCTACCCCTGTTCCCACATGCATGTTGTCAACACCCACCATCCTGACAAGCTTTGTGAGTACTTTAAGAGATATTCCATGATCTCTATACCTCGTTAGGGCACCATGCATTGCTCTATGAGCATGAATAGCTAAACCTACTTCGTCGCATTTATCCCTTAGGGTCTGCAATGCGGAGAACCCAGCTGTGAGGAAGTCAATCATCACAAACTCATTCCCAAAGTCCGCAACAAGGTCTGCTCTCCTCTCCATCTCATAAGTCTCAGCGGTAACATTGACGAGATAAGTTTTGATCTCCCCAGTCTCCTGCTCAACTTTATCTATAACCCTCATGACCCTCTTCAACCGATCCTCAAATCTGATGAACCTCTGACTCGTGAGGTTCTCGTCATCCTTTATTATGTCAATCCCTCCGAGTAGGGATTTGTACGCGATCTCAGCGTATTCATCCGATGAGAACCCTACCTTGGGTTTGGGAACCGTCGCGGTTAGGGGACGATCGTAGATATTAAGAAGCTCCCTCACCCCATCAATCCCAAATTGCGGTCCTCCATAATCCCGGGCGAAATCCTCAGGAACCTCAAAGTCCTCAAACCTCAGGGCTTCAATCGCCCTCATACCAAAGATGTTGCCCGCTACCGAGCTTAAAAACTGAGGTATGTTGCCCTCTTCAAACAACTCCACATCGTATGCAACACTAATTCTGTTTCCTTCAATCCTAAACACCTTCGCCATTAGCTTTTTAATTCTATCCGGCAACTCCGCAAGGGTTGTCCATGTCCCAACCGAGCTTTCCGATGCAACTCTCCCAGCGGATTCCTCTATGGGCAGGCTGGACTTTACCGTAAAATGGCATATGATATCATTCTCCGTTGGCTCATAATTCAAATCAACAAAATCTGTATACCACTCAAATCCCATAAAATACAATGAGCGCATAAATTAATTAAAACTTGTGGTAGAAAAAATATTAAACAAATGATATTTATGACTACAAACCCACAATATCCACAAACGCAGACCAGATCCGCTTCAGAAGGATCTCGGTATGATACCTTCAATCATCATCTGATCTACAAGAGCCATAGCACACATTGCCTCGAGAACTGGAATTGCTCTCGGAACTATGCAGGGATCATGTCTTCCTTCAATCCTTAATTCTACCTCTTCCATTCTGTCCAAATCAACAGTTCTCTGCAGCTTCGATATGGAAGGAGTTGGCTTTATGGCAACTCTCAAAACAACTGGGGTGCCCGTGGTTATACCACCGAGAACTCCACCGCAATTGTTGGTCAACAGCTTTATCTCCCCATTCCTTAAAACGATGGGGTCATTGTTTTCGGATCCCCTCATTCTGGATACCTTAAATCCTGAACCCACCTCTACACCCCTAACCGCAGGAACGCTCATTATCGCGAATGAAAGAAGTGCTGAAAATCTGTTGAAAACTGGGTCGCCTATCCCTGCAGGGGGGTTTAAAATCACAATCTCCGCTATACCACCTAAGCTATCACCCTCTTTCCTGACATTTTCTATCAGCTCAGCTATTCTCTTCTCCGCATCCCTCTCTGGAACTCTCAACTCACTCCTCTCAGACTTCTTGAAGATTTTCAGATAATCCTCTTCGCTCTCAGCTTTTATCTCGCAACTAACCCCGCCAATCTCAACAGAGTATCCTATAACCTTGATACCATACTTCCCAAGGATTTTCTTAGCCACCGCTCCTCCCGCAACTCTACCAACAGTCTCTCTCGCTGAACTTCTTCCACCACCTCTCCAGTCTCTGTGCTTGTATTTTATCCAGTAGGTTAAATCCGCATGTCCGGGTCGGGGTTTAGATCTGATGTTTTCGTAATGCTCACTTTTAACATCTCTGTTGTAAACAATCATGGAAATCGGTGCCCCAGTTGTTTTTCCTTCAAATATCCCGGAAAGCAATTCAACTTCATCCTTCTCCATCCTCTTTGATGCGAACCTTCCTCCGGGCTTTCTTCTATCAAGCTCTTTCTGGATGTCCTTTTCGCTCAGCTCAAGGTTAGACGGACAGCCATCCACCACACATCCAACAGCCTTTCCGTGGCTCTCACCCCATGTCGAAATTCTGAAGACATTTCCAAAGACATTACCGCTCATTTCAACCACATACCTCTCCTCCCTGCACTTCAACTTTTCTTAAATTTTCCCACCGGTTGAGAGCTTCACCCTATCGCAATCCATCTTCTCACTTTCTCGCAACCTTTCTCTCTACAACCGCTCCCAGCCTTCCCATAACATCGAAGTAGTCGGGATAGGACACACTCACGACATTCGCATTTTTTACTTCAACTTCTCCAACCAGTCCGAGAATGGAGAATGCGAGTGCCATTCTGTGATCACCAAAGGAGTCTACAGTTCCTTTAAAGCTAAAATCACTACCCTTTCCATCTATTACAATTCTCAACCCGTCACCATTTTCAACTCTACAATCAACCCCCAATGACCTGAGATTATCAACAATACCTCTAACCCTGTCAATTTCCTTAATCCTAAGGTGCTCCACCCCAGATATCACAGTCCTTCCCTTGGCGTAAGCTGAGAGGGTCGCAAGAACCGGAACCAGATCTGGGAATGACTCCGCACATATATTCGTTCCCTCAAGATCGGACTTCTCAGCGGTGATAATCATAGAACTTCTGTCCCACTTCACCTCTCCTCCCATTCTCCTGCAGATGTCCACAATCACCTTATCGCCTTGTGCGGAAGGAATTGCGTTTCTTATCACAACCTTGCCCCCAACCAACCCCATAGCTATGAGATAGCCTATGGATGAGAAATCAGATGGGATTGTTATCTCTCTCAATCTGTACCTCTGTCCACCCTGTATGTAGTATCTTCCCTCCTCAACATCAACCTTTATCCCGGACCTCCTGAGCACATCAAGAGTTATATCCAGATACGGACGAGACTTAACACTCACAACATTGATTTCAGAATCGTAATCGGAGAGAGGTAGAGAGTGGAGCAAACTCGTAATATACTGGGAACTCTCTGCAGAGATGTCTATTCTCCCACCCTTTATTATTCCCCTGACCTTCAGAGGTGCCTTAAAGTCGTATCCTTCTACATGTCCGCCAACACTCCTCAAAGCCATAGCAAGCCCCCGATTGGGTCTACTTCTTAAGGACTCATCTCCATCGAGAGTGCACAAGTAGGGTGACAAACTGCATATACCCAGCAACATCCTGAGAGTTGTTCCAGAGTTCCCAAGAAAGGTATATCCCGTGCAACGAACCTCCTCTATCCCTCTAAAATAGAACTCGTCATTCTCTCTTCGGAAGTATGCTCCCAAGAACGAACATGCGTTAAGTGAGGAGACAGTATCTAGCGATAACAACGGATTGATGACCCTTGCTGATGGAGAAAGCGTTGCAGAGAAAAAAGCCCTGTGAGTGTAGCTCTTTGACGGTGGAGGTAGAACCTCACCATCTACGCTACCTCCTGAAATCCTGACATCCATAAATGTGAATTGGTTGAAGAGCTAATAATTTTTCTGATGTGGCTTTTCCTTATGTGGTTTCAGCAATCGAATCCCAGAATAGGATGTGACAAAATTCATCTGCTAAATGTTACTTTTCAGAATTTTCTCCCCACTCCGAATACCTCTTACCCGCTCCTACTCAAACACAAATCCATTAAAACAATCACACCATATCCGAACATAACCTTATTTTATTCCCGCACTGAATGCAGGTAGCGATGAACCTTTTATTAATTCGGAACTCATCGTTACCACATTTTTCACAAACTATCAGCATAATCGTTGTTAAGTCGAGGAGTTATTATGGTTTTCGATTTCCATCTCATGAGTCACAAAAAAATAAGAGGTTTACTATAAAAAGTAAATTTTTCGAACCAATTGCTCTCCAAGGAAACTCTACCTGATGAATCCATTTTTCAAAAAAGTTATATGCCAGAATTTCTAAAGGATGTATCATGGGTGGAGACACAGGCATTACGATTATTGGTGTTATTGTAGGATTTCTTTTTGGGCTTAGCGGTATAGCGACCCTTTTCAACCTGATGAGCGATGTCATAACTGAAGCAAGTGTACAGCTATCCCAGCTGAGTGCGGTATCAACCTTAGTACTGCTCGTAATAGCACTGATTCTCATAGTAAAAGTTAGAATAATCTCGGCACTGGTTGTTGGAGCTATTATTGGTGCAGTACTAAACCTTATATTGAAGCTGAACGGAATAGACATTGTGAATCAGGTTTTTCATACAGTGGTGAGTAACCTCTGAGCTTGACAATTTTGAGGACTTCAGCAAAAAACAATTAAGCTTTTATAACCTCAACAAAATCCCTGAGTGGAATGAAGGTAGCTTTGGGAGGTACTTTCGAGCCCCTTCACGAAGGCCATAAGAAGCTGATTGATGTCGCCATCAGGCTTGGCGGGAGAGAGGTTATGATTGGAGTTACTTGCGACGAGATGGCAAGGATGAGGATCAGAAGTGTTCTACCGTATGAGATAAGAGCGGAGAACATTAGAAAATATGTCGAATCAAAATACGGCTTTACACCCTCTGTTGTTAGAATAGACAATCCCTATGGAAGAACACTGGATATAGACTTTGATTATCTTGTTGTATCTCCCGAAACATGCAAAATGGCTGAACTAATAAATAAAAAGAGAAAAGAGTTAGGAAAAAAGGAGATAAAAATAGTAAAAGTTGACTTCTTGCTTGCAGAGGATGGGAAACCTATATCCTCGACAAGAATAAAAAAAGGAGAGATAGACAGGTACGGAAACCTAATTTAATACCTCTGCATGCTCAACCTTTACACACCTCAAGGCTTCACATACGCAAACCCCTCTTTCTGTAGCCTTATTAGCATCACTATTCCTGCGGGGATTACCTCACACAGATCGGATACATTCTCCGGGTTTATCTCAACAAGATTTCTAAGGGCATTTTCACAAACGAAAAAGCTTACACCCTTCTCTCTGAGGTCTCTTATCTCACTCTCGTATTTAGCCAGATTTTGCCTCGTAAAAAGCTTTACCGCATACCCGTTAGCAACCACAGATACCTCCGCACTCTCAGCCTTAAGCAGATTTTTTATGTTGCCGAGCATGAGCTCGAAGATCGGTGTGGAGTCCATGTCAATGTGAAAAACCACCTTCATCGAACATATGTTCACCAACTCATATTTAAAATTTCTCAGAGAAAACAATTTAACCAGCATTCGAGAGAGAAGAATTGATGAGAATCGTTGTTGGTTCGAAAAATCCAGTAAAAATCGAGGGAGTCAGGCTTGCCTTCGAACAGTACTTCAGCGATGTGGAGGTAGTGGGCATAGAAGTAGATTCGGGAGTGGGTGATCAGCCTTTCAACAATGATTCAATAAAGGGTGCAATCAACAGAGCTATCAACGCGTATTCAGATGAATTCGATTTTTCAGTAGGTGTTGAAGCTGGTTTATTCTCATTCAAGAAAACCATAACCGGATTTGTCGATTTTCAGGTTTGCTCAATCTATAATGGTGAAATTGCTACCATAGGGTTCGGACCGGGTTTCGAGTATCCTCCGTTGGTCGTGGAGGAGGTGCTCAGAGGGAAGGAGGTTGGGGATGTCATGGATGAGCTTTCCGGGATAAGAAACCTCGGGGAGAAGGTTGGTGCAATCCACTACCTAACAAAAGGAAAGATCTCAAGAGCGGAGCTAACAAAAATTTCGGTGATAATGGCACTAATTCCTTGGGTTAACCAAAAATTCTACTTTAACATGTTATGAGGGTCATAAGAGAGTTTGATCCTTGGAAGTCTCCCCTATGCACATGTAGAATGAAGTACTCTCTCAACCCATACACTGGTTGCTACCACGGGTGCTTATACTGCTACTCTACTTACATTCCAGATTTCTACAACCTGCGAATTAAAAAAGACTTGGAGAGAAAAATTCTTAAGGACCTAGAGAGGCTACAAAAAGGTTCCCTGATCTCAATCTCAAATTCGAGTGATCCGTATCCTCCCATCGAAAAGGAGCTCACGATAACGAGGAGGGCGATAGACATACTACTGAACAGCGGAATGAGGATTCTTATAGTAACAAAAAGCAATATTGTTACAAGAGATTCCGATCTTCTGTCTTCCAACTCTGCAGTTAGCATATCCGTGACCTCTCTGAGGGATTCATTTCAAAAAAAGTTTGAACCGAGAGCTCCGAATCCAGAGAAAAGGATTAGTGCCCTAAAACAATTGAACGATGTGGGAATTCCAGTCATCCTTAGACTCGATCCAATTCTTCCATTCATAAACGAGAATGAAATCGAAAGAATAATTGATAGATGCTCTTTCGTAGATCATGTAGTCTCCTCAACTCTAAAGCTGAGATACGACTCCTTCAACAGATTAAAACGAATCTTAGCCGAGAAATCAGAGATATACCGTGACCTTTACTTTACCAAAGGTGAGAAAATACAGAGTTCCTTTTACCTACCAAGGAAGATCAGAGAGAGAATTCTGCTGAGAGTTAAAGCAAAGTGTGAGGAGCTTGGACTAAGCTATGCATTCTGCAGAGAGGGTTTCAAATTTAGCGGAGAGAGTTGCGATGGATCGCATCTGACATAACTCATCCTTCAAGAGATGTTTGTAAGCTCCAGCTAAACAATCCCGAACAGTATCAAAGCAAGCAAAAAACATACAGTACCAAAGACATCCATCATAGATGTTATCAATGGAATACCCACATTATCCGGATCAATTCCCCTCCTGAAGGATACTATGGAGAAGTAATACGCCATGAAATTCAGAGGAACCAGTAGAATTTGTCCAGCAAGAACTGTAACCGCAACGAGTTTAACCGTTGGTATCGTCTCTATACCCATCAGAATATTCATTCCCTGTGCGAGGAGTGCAATCAACGCGAAAATAAAGAGGCCCATGAGATGAAATATCCCAAATATCTTCAAAATTTCCTTCGGTGGCTTAATTTTCGGTTGCAGGATACCAAGATGCAACAACGACCCGAATCTGGACGACAGAACCCCACCAATAGCTCCTCCATCCTCGAGAAAAGATGGGATAACTGTTAACAAGCCGGCAACTGCAATAAAGCTTTCTATTTTTGCACCTATAACCGCCCCTGCAATTATATCGAGAACAACGCAGAGCAAAAGTACTAAAAAGCTTTCCTTTATTATTCTTTTGGCTATCAAATGCTTTTTGCCTCTTTTCTCGTAGAAAGTTATAAAACCCATGATCACGGTAAGAATAAAAAGAATCGAGAAAATAAAAATCCTGACGGTTAAGGAGAGAGATATAACGATCTTCGCTGAAGCAAAAAGAATCGGGAGAGTGATCATGTCACCGAACAGAGTTATAAACGGAGCAGATATGTTATCGGGATTCCATCCGTACCTAAAGCTTCCCAGAGATATGAAAAAAGACACGGGAATCATGAAAAAAGCAGAGACTATCCCCGCGAGAATTGATATAGTTACAAGATCAAATGACAAGTTCACGAAACTCAAGCTTTCTCCACCAAAAACAGATAAATTCATGGAGCTTGCAAGTATAGATGCCAGAAAACCAGTGATTATACTAAAAGACAGTAGCAGAAATGTTGACGATACGAGATTTTCAGAGTATTCTGTTGTTAGTTCAAATTTCGGCTCAATTCTACCGGTATGGAGATACGAATTGATTCTCGAGCTTAGAGAGGCATAAATATTCCCTCTCAATCCTATACTTGGAGGGACAAGAAGAATTAGTGCTGGAAGAATTGATATAAGAGTTGAAGAAGAGCTTAAAACAAAACCTGTTATGAGATTACCCGCTGTTACGAGAACAAGAGCAAATAGACTTTCCTTGATATCTCTCGAATCCATATAGATAGATACAACTACAAAACATCACCTCTCTGCCATACTGATTTAATTGATTTTAAAATTCAGGTATATAATATTGTCTATCTTATGAATTTTCGAATTCGAAAAAATTAAAAAACAAAAACAGGAGAATGGAGTTGGAGATCAACTGTAATCGTAAAATCCTTTTCCAGTCTTTCTTCCGAGTAGTCCAGCAGACACCATCTGTTTTAATAGAGGGCAGGGTCTATATTTGTCTCCAAGCTCCCTGTGGAGGGTTTCAATAGCTGAAAGAACTATATCCAAGCCAATAAGGTCTGCAAGCTCCAATGGACCCATCGGAACATTCGTAAAGAGCTTCATACCCTTATCTATCTCCTCCTTAGTTGCTATTCCCTCGTACAAAACATAGATTCCCTCGTTAATCCATGGCATCAAGATTCTGTTACTTATGAAACCAGCAGAGTCCTTGCATACGACTGGCTCTTTACCAAGCTTTCTGACAAATTCTACCGCAAAATTAAGCGTATCATCGTCTGTCAACAGTCCTTTAACTATTTCAACCCCCCTCATAACAGGAACGGGATTCATGAAATGTATTCCAACAAATTTCTCAGGACTTCTCGACACCGCTGCCATCTCAGTTATGCTCAAAGTGGATGTGTTCGATGCAAAAATTGCGGACTGGTTCTTAACTATGTCGTTCAACTCCTTTATAACGGACTTCTTTACATCCATGTTTTCCACTACCGCCTCAATAACGAGATCTGCATCCGCAATATCTTTCATGTCTGTAGTCGGCTTGATTCTCGCAAGAATTTCATCCATTTCCTCCTGAGAGATTTTTCCTTTTTTCACGAATCTAGACAGGCTCGCTTTTATCGATTCCATCCCCCTATCGGTAAATTTCTTGTCTATGTCCCTCATAACGACCTCAAACCCAGCTTGTGCACAGACCTGTGCGATTCCGTTTCCCATCGTACCCGCTCCAAGAACGCCCACTATCTTAACATCCTCTACTTTCATCAAACCACCTCTGAGGTTGATTAAACCTAAAATTTTCTAATTACCGCTAAACCTTTATCCTCCCCGCAAGCCTTCTCCCGATAACTATCTTCTGTGCTTCACTCGTTCCTTCATAGATCGTACCTACCCTCGCATCCCTGTAGTACCTCTCCACATCGTACTCCTTGCTGAACCCATATCCTCCGAAGATTTGAACCGCCTCGTAGGTAACCCTTATCGCGGTCTCACTCGCGAACAGCTTTGCAGCAGAGCTTAACGCCGGATCCGGTTCGCCCCTGTCAACTAGATACGCAGCCTTGTATATCAGAAGTCTGCTCGCCTCTATCGCTGTGTACATGTCCGCGAGTTTGAACTGGATCGCTTGGTGCTCTATCAACGGTTTTCCAAAGGTTTTCCTCTCCTTTGCGTATTGGAGAGCTCTTTCGTAGGCACCTATGGCTATCCCCAAGTGGAGTGCTCCTATCTTGATCCTGCTCTCGTTGAAGAACCTCATGAGTTGGTAAAAGCCTTTGTTTTCTTCACCTATGAGGTTTTCCTTAGGTACCCTAACATTTTTCAGTACAACCTCGCTTGTATCGTGGCAGTTCATTCCCATTTTATCGATTGGATTTGCCTGATAGCCATCTCTATCAGTCTCAACGAGGAACGCAGAAATGCCCTTATGCGGTGGATCTGCTTCAACATCTGTCTTTGCAAGGACAACAGTGTATATCCCGACCTTTCCGTTTGTTATGAACTGCTTTGTTCCACTTATAACCCACTCGCCTCTATCGAGTATTGCTCTCGTTCGCATAGCCGAAACATCTGTTCCACAATCCGGCTCGGTTATGGCTATTGCAGACGGTCCATCTCCCTTCGGCACTCTCGCCATCATCTCTTTCTGCTCTTCCGTTCCAAAATATCGTATCATCGGCACTCCGAGAGTTGCAAGGTCTATTGCGGAACCTATGCCAGAATCAGCCCTGCAGAACTCCATACTTATTATCGCTTCAGCAACACAGTCCATTCCAGCACCGTTGTACTCTTCCGGTATGCTCGCTCCGATGAAACCGAGTTTACATGCCTTCTTGTAGATTTTCATTGGATACTCTTTTTTCTCATCATATTCCTTCCCATAAGGCATTATTTCCTTCTCAGAGAATTCTCTAACCGAATCCTGAATCATTTTGTGTTCTTCACTTAAATCGAAATCCATAGAACCACCTAAAACTTTCTAAGAAGTCTGAAAATTGGGACTACTCTTCTTTTCTTGTCCGGATAAAACATTTCGGTTGGAAACTCCTTTCCGAATACCTCTACCTCCTCGCCTAAGAGTTCCTGTCCGATTTCATCTGCATTCTCTATTTCAAGTCTTCCTACAATCCACGGTCCTTCCTCGAGCTCGACCATTGCCACAGTATATGGAACCTCTTTGTCATAACCCATAGGAGCGATGTAGGTGGTTGTGAAGGTTGTAATCCTTCCCCTTCCAGACATCAGGGTTTTTTCAAGGTTCTTACTCCCGCACTCATCACAAACAGCTTTTGGTGGGCATGTGTATGCTCCACAATCAAGACATCTCATGCCTATAAGCTTTCCCTCGAGCAGTGAGTCGTAAAATTCCTTAAAAGTGATCGCATACATCTTCTATCCCCTCCTGTGGATGCCAAGGATTATGTTTACGAGTGTTCCAAAATCCCCACCGAGCGTGTCAGTCATACCAACCTCAGCAGATTTGACCGGGTTGTATTTGAACTCTCCCCTAAGTTGCTTGACAACAGAGTATATCTGAGATGTACCAGTCGCACCTACAGGATGCCCCTTCCCTATCAACCCACCGTCGGGATTTACAGGCAAGTCCCCATCAATAGATGTGATGCCATCGACCACCGCATTAGCTCCTTTCCCGTATTCGAAAAATCCCATTGCTTCAGTAGCAATAATTTCCGCAATCGTAAAGCAATCGTGAATTTCAACAAAATCCACATCCTTGGGTGTGAGGTTTGCCTCTTTGAATGCCATTTCAGAGGCTTTCTTTCTCGGTATCGCTCTTATTATGTCTTCCTTCTGCCTGAACAGACCCCCCGCTCCACTCTGCCCAGTACCGAGGATGTAAACCGGATTATCTATTACTTCCTCTGCAAAATCCGCGGTTGCGATAATCACCGCACTGCCACCATCAGTCATAGGACAGCAGTCGAAAAGTGTTAAGGGAGAACATATAACCTTCGAGTTCAGGACATCTTCCACCCTTAGATCACCAAACTTGTTGTGGAATTGAGCTTTCGGGTTTAACGCTCCGTACTTGTGGTTCTTAACAGAAACCATAGCCATCATTTCTCTTAGCTTCTCAAGAGGGATTTCGTACTTCTTCGAGTAGAGTCTCGTCGCCAGAGCAAACACTCCGGGAAATGTCAGACCAGCAGACATCTCATGCAGTCCATCTACCGCTGTCGCCAAAGCTCTCGTTCCAATCGCGGTGCCTGCATTGTACAGCCTTTCGGAGCCCCCAACAGCAACGCAGTCGTGGATGCCGTAAGCCACTGCAAGATATGCCTCTCTGAAGGCTACAGATGAGCTCGCACACGCAGCCTCGTACCTTCTTGCAGGAATTCCTTTCAACCCAATTTCGTCTGCAATAAACCCTGAAAGGTTTGCAGAGCCATCAGTCATCTCTCCAACAAAATTTCCATAATATATGGCTTCTATATCTTTTAACTCGATATTCGATTCGTTATAAGCTTCATAAAAAGCTTCCGCAAAAAGATCCACAAGCGTTTTGTCCGGGTGATGGCCAAACTTTGTTTGACCAACTCCAAGGATGGCTACATCTCTTTTCTCCACAATATTCCCTCCTTTTCCTTTTTTAAGGTTTTAATGCTTAATAATTTTAAAAACTCATTAATTATTAACTCTTTCGTTTTTAATCGTTTTTTCATTTAGTTTCTGAGAGGCCGACCCCAACTGAATTGTAAGGGCATTCGAAAACGATTTCTTGCTCATAGGCTAAACTAAATTATAGACTCTGTGAGGGTTAGCTTATGAAGGCTTCCATGAAGGTGCACATCCCCAAGAGCTTGATTTTCGAGATCCTCGAAAAATCAAAAAGGACGCATCTGGAGATTTGTGGGATTCTCGTAGGAACTGAAGACGACCTGAACTTCATGGTTAAAGAGGTACACTTTACCGAGAACACACTTTCTTCCTCCATCAGATTCCAGATAGATGCCAAAGAATTTATCAGAATATATGAGGACTCAGTGGAGAGAGGTCTCGATGTCGTTGGCTTTTTCCATTCTCATCCCTCCTCCCCCTACCCTTCATCAGTAGATGAGATGTACATGTCGCTCTGGCCAAATAAAGTGTGGCTTATAGTATCATCAACAGAGCTATCCTACAAAGCATTCATCGTCGCTGACAACAGGATTACGGAGATCGAGATAGTTGAGAATTAGAAAGTGAAAAAAGAAAGTTCATCAAAGCTCGAATCTTACCCCCACTCCGAGCTGGAGATACTTCGATGGGTAATTTCCCATGATGGCTCCGCAAACATTCAAGCCAGTGCAGTGGCACGGAGCAATTACCTCAATTTTCTCCAGTTCCCTGAGAGTCGACTTGATCCTGTCTTCACCCGAGAAAATAAGATGAAAACCACCTGCTACGAGTCGCGGAGATTCCTTTGCAAGGCTCTCAGCATGCTTTATCACATTCACAACTCCTGAGTGTGCACAGCCGGTTATAACACTCAAACCATTTTTCGTTTTGATGTATATCGAGAAATCATCGTTCATCTCATCGTGAACAAGCTTTCCGTCTTCGATCTTGAATGTCTCTGGTGTTTTTTCGAATTCAGTAACCCTTGGGATCTCACCACTAACAACAACACCGTTAGCAATCTTGAACGGATCTTTCACCAGATACAATCTCGCTTTATTTTTAATGGAGCTCTCCGGAAACGGAAACGATCCGTCTACCAACTTATTCCTGACCCACAGGAAACTCGGTTTGAATAGATTTGGGTGGGCTATGATGGGGGCGTTCACATTATCCAACACCTTCAACAAACCTCCGGTGTGGTCAAAATGCCTGTGGCTCAAAACTATGTAGTCCACCTCATCCCAGCACAGATCGAACGCAGAAAAATTATTCTCAATCGCATATCCCGCCCCCGTATCGAGGAGGAGTCCGATCTCCTCATCTCCGTATATCTTGAGAAACATTGAGAAGCCGTACTCTCCAACGAACTTTCCAGGAGCGGGAACAAAATTATCAGCCAGAACATAGGCTACCGCTTTTTTAGCCTCCCCAAATTCACCACCGAAAAGCCGAGTCATAGCTAAAAAAGTGCACAGAAAAAGATAAATTTTTTCATTTTAGAGTTGGGAGAAATGATAATTCATAATGAACATCTCCACAACAAACTGAGAGTCTTTAAGAACAGATATCACGCAGGAGAGGTTCTCACCACACTAATCAAAGAGCACTTCAAACATCTAGACTGGGAAGTGGTTGCTGTACCAGCCGGAGGTGTACCAGTCGGAATTGCTATTGCAGAGAGGCTTAACACAGATTTGAAGCTTATCGTAGTTTCGAAAATTACCTTTCCTTGGACGACAGAGGCGGGATTCGGAGCGGTAAACATGTTCGGGGATGTATTGCTAAACGAAAAAGCGATCGATGTGTTTCACCTGAGCGATGAGGTGGTAGAATCTCAGAAAAAGATGGCCGAGAAAAAAGTAGAAAGGAGGGTTGAGTTGATTCCCAAAGAATTCCTAAAATTCGAAAGGGATGCTTGCATTGTTGTTGATGACGGTCTTGCATCAGGATACACTATGCTGTGTGCCACTAGGGGTCTAAAAAGAGCTTATAAGCAGATCATCGTTGCGGTACCAACCGCCTCTAAGAACTCGGCAGATATGATCTCGAAAGAATGTGATGTGATTACAGCAAATCTGAGAGATTTCCATCCTTTTGCAGTTGCGGATGCATATTCTGAGTGGCATGATCTTAGCGAGAAAGAGATGCTGAAAATGTTAGAGAGCTACAAAACAAAAAAATCAAAAATATAAAAATATACAGAAAAATTTATGCTCTCTCTTAAATTCCCCAAGTACAAATTTTTAAAAACCCATTGAGGATATAGAATGATTAATAATCTAAAGAAAATAATAAATACATTCTTTACAAATTTGAATTGGGAATGGCGAGTGTGATTGTTGAAGAAGACTATTCCGAAACTGTTACAGACAGAAAAGGGGAAGCCTACACCATCAGGAAGTACGATCACTCCAAGGACAGAGAGAAAGTAATTGAGATGTACGAGACCTTCAACCCTGAGCTAAGGTGTCTCGGACTTCCACCAACAACAAGGAAGGGCATTGAGAACTGGATAGACTATTTATCTGAGACTGGAATTGGTCTTATCGCAGAGAGGGACGGGAAAGCTATAGGACATATCGTGATCGTGCCAACCGAAGATGGAAAAAACGCAGATGTGACGATATTCGTACACCAATCTGCTCAGAACAGAGGAATCGGACAAGAATTGATGAAAAGAATGATAAAATTCGCTAAAAAAGCTGGATTTAAAGGAATAATGCTCGTTACTGAGAGAACGAACGCGAGAGCAATACATGTGTACAAAAAACTCGGTTTTGAAGTCGTTGATCCGTATTTTGAGTACGATATGTATCTCGATTTGAGGAAAGTGGATGTGTAGATATAGTTCACAACATTGATAAATTATTAAGCTACTTACCAAGTTTTAGTACCTCTTTGGCATGAGCCCTCATTATGTCTGACCTTGTTATTATCCCCAAGAGTGTGGAGTTGTCTCTTGAGAGCACCGGAAGTCTGCCAATCTCTCTCGAAGCCAACTTTTTCAGAGCATCTTCAAGAGATTCGTCAGGATAGGCTGGAAGAACATCCCTCGTCATGATCTCCCCCACCGTTGTTTTATCTCTATCCGCAACCGGAACCTTCTCGACATCCTCGAAGGTTATTATTCCGATGACCTTGCCATCCTCCAAAACGGGATAACCCATATGTCCCGTTTTCTCAATCAGCTCAAGAACCTCTTTCAATGTCCTTTCTTTGGTGAGAGTTATAACTTTCTCCGCAGGAACCATGGCATCCCTTACCTTTATGTTTTCTAACACATCGATGACCATTTCCGCTCTGTGTGCGGGACTGTCGATTCTCGTTGGAACCTGTTCGCTGTATATTGAGTGGTCTCCAGTGATCTTGTATGCAAGAATGGATGATATCATCAATACGGGCAGAAGATTGTACCCTCCAGTCATCTCCAGAACCATTATTATGGATGCAATAGGTGTTTTCGCAACAGCAGAAACGAAAGATGCCATACCTACCAAAACAAAATATGCAGGTTCTTCAACAATTCCAATCGTCTGAAAAGCATACCCAAACAGAGCTCCAACCATCCCACCAATAACAACAGACGGAGCAAACACCCCTCCACTTCCTCCAGAGCCTATCGTGAATGATGTTGCCATAATTTTTGCAAATATAAAAGCTATCAGGAAGATTAACGCAGATGCTCCGTACACATTAATGATCTTACCATCAATAGCAAGCTGAACAAGTCCGTAGCCCATACCCATGGCTTCCGGGATGTATATGGCGATTAAACCGGTAAGAACCCCACCTATTGCCGGCTTGAAGTGATTCCTAACTTTTAATTTTTTGAACAAATTATGGGTTGTGTAAAAAGCTTTTATATATACCAACCCCACCAAACCGCAGAAAACTGCAATGATTAAACAAACCACAAGATCTGCAGGAGATGTGATCTTCACAGGAGGGGTCGAAAAAATCCTGAGGGATCCAAACGGAACCCCTGTCGTGAACCCCAAGATTAGATTGTACAGTGTGTAGGCAACAATAGATGATGTAAAGCTCGGAACAATTGCCTCAACCTCATAATCTTTTTTGTACAGCACCTCTATACCAAAAAGAGCCCCTCCCATTGGAGATTGGAATATGCTACCTATGCCACCCGATACACCACATATCACCAGTATCCTCTTATCCCTGTCCGAAAGGTTGAACAACGAAGCCAGAAAAGATCCGAAACCAGCTCCAATCTGTGCAATTGGCCCCTCTCTCCCCGCACTACCACCAGATCCGATGGTAATGGCTGAAGCAATCGTTTTTACAACGGGAACCCTCCACCTTATTATTCCCTTCATTTTGTGAAAAGATTTGATGACCGCATCCGTACCGTGCCCTTCAGCCTCCGGTGCGAAAGAATACACAATAAAACCGCTTAGTATTCCTCCTATTGCCGGAATCAGGAAGAGAGGTATTTTAAAAGAGTTAAAAACAAATCCCGTAACCTCCACATCTCCTCCAGCGGGATAAGGTTCGTATCCTCCCAACCCCTCTATGAAAAATTTCGTGGAGACCTCCAACAATGTGTAGAAGATAAAAGCACCTAATCCAGAAATGAACCCGACGATTATGGACAAAATAATCAGTTTCCTCGTCTTCAACGGCTTTCGGGTAGTCATGTGTAATATTCGCATTATAATTGGTGTTAAAAACTTTTTGTTTTTTCATTTGGAGATTTTAAAAATTCTTTTCAACAATTCTTCATCTATCTCTCTTCCGATCCTGATGAAGTTCTTTTCAATTGCTATAAAACCTCTATCAAACCTATATGCGAGTTTAAAAGGATATATTCTGGTTATCTTCCCCCCGATCTCATTTAACCGACTTTCAATCCCAAGTTCGTTTTCCGTTTTTAGAGTGAATGACAGATCATCCCCCACCGCAACAACGGTTGTGCTTTTTGAGATCTTTTTCAACTCATCCTGCAGTTCCCATGGTCTCCATTCTCTCACCCTCGCTACCCTCAGCATTTCAAGTATCTCCTCGAGTATTTGTTCCAACAACTCTCCTTCGCTCATTTTCTCTCAATCATCTTCTCTCAACCATCATTCCCACGATCTCTGGAAGGATGTCCGTAACCATGCACCTATCCACTATTTCCTCCTTTTGATGCGGAGAGTGTATCAGAGCAAATCCCGTTGAGTCCTCGTAATTCAAACCACCATGCCCTCCATGATAATCCGACCTCTCAAGTTGATATCCTCTTTTAGAGGAGACAACTATATCTCCACACCTCTCGTTGTTCATCAATCCAATTACTCTCTTTTTTGCGTACGGATACTCCTCTCCGAACTCAAAGTCGTCAAAATCCGTAACCTCGCCGTCACAACCTATCTTCAATCCATCACCGTCTCTGAAAAATACAAACTCTACAGCAGATAGGGAAAGTAACACATCGAGAACTTCGGAGAGCACGTCCTTAAGAAGATAGATGTGTGCCATTCTCGGTCCACTAACCGCATAGATCACATCACCCTCCTTCCCTGTCCTTTTTTCGTATTCATGCGGATCAATGTTTGTGAAAGCATTTATCCCATCTTTTTCAAAGACCTCCGACAGATCCACTCTGTACTTCTTGCCTTTTTCAATCCTGCTTTGACCGTGATCAGTCAGTATTGCTAAAACCGGATCGTACATCTCACTTAGTCTCTTATACAGCTTTTCGATTTCTTCATCTGCATCCCTAACTGCATCCTCAGCGGAGTCGTACAAATATCGCTTTCCATGTTCACCTTCAAAAGTGTCGGGACCATAGAGATGGCTTACCGCATCTGATTCCATGAACCATGTCACTCCGAATCTGCACCCCGATCTAACAGCCCTTATAGTATTTCCGACCGCTATCTCGTGCTGTAGAACATGGAAGGGGAATACCTTCTTCAGCAATTTTTTTATCCGGGAGGACTTCTTAGTTGATGTGTGCCTTGCAAATTTTCTGAGGAACATCAGCTTACTCGAGGTGAATCCCTTGTCTTCCCCGGGTTTAATGAAACTCATCTTCAAATCCGCACCTTTTCTAACCAAATCAACACTAAAAGTCCTCAAACCGAGTTCCTTTGCAATCTCAAAACCTGTTTTTGCTGTTAAATGCTCATCATTCAGGTTTGTTGATGCGTCAACCCAGTTATCAGGCATCGTTAATTCGAAATCATAACCTATGTACTCTCTTCGCTCCCTATCAAACCATGCCTGCCCGACAAGTCCGTGTTCAGCGGGGAATTTTCCAGTAGATATGGATGCGTGTCCGCTAACGGTTGCAGATGGAAAAACCGTTATACACTCCTTATATATCTTCGAGTTTTTTGAGAGCTCCTCTATAAAAGGTAATCTGCCCTTTTTCATCAATTTCCAGAATGTTTTGTTGTTAATTCCATCCAATATGATCGTTACGAAGCACTTCATCAACCATAGTCGATTCGAAGTAGATAAAATTTTTTTGACACAGATTTATCAATTTTTATAATTTTAAAAAAGAAAAATTTTAAATAATTAAAAATACTGATTATTTCATGTTGGGTGGTTCTCATGAAGGGTTTAAAAGATGAATCTTCGAATAAAAAGGAAGTAATCGAAAGATTGAAGGAGATTGCTGAAAAAGACATGGATCCACTTAGCATGAGAATGTGGGGACATATATACTATGCTGGTGTCGAGGATGTTATAGAGCTTGCGAGAACCGCATATTTGCTTTACATGGATAAGACCATGCTTGATTTCACGGTATATCCGAGCATCCTCAAAATGGAGAACGAAGTTGTTGCGATAACCGCTGACCTTCTGAACGGAGATGAAAGTGTAGTTGGTAATTTCACATACGGAGGGACAGAAAGCATAATGCTCGCGGTGAAATCCGCAAGGGATCTGTTCAGAAAAAGAAGTAATTCCACGCCGGAAATTATTCTACCCTCTACCGCTCACCCTGCCTTCTACAAGTCCGCAGAATTTTTGGGTGTAAAAACCGTAACAATCCGAGTTGATGAGAATTACAAAGCAGATCTAGAGGAGCTGAAGTCTGCAATAAACAATAGAACTGCAATGGTTGTTGCATCCGCACCAAACTATCCCTTTGGCGTGGTAGATGATGTGGAAGGAATTGCTGAGATCTGTATAGAGAAGAATTTGTGGCTCCATGTTGATGCGTGCCTCGGGGCTTTTGTCCTACCATTTTTCAAGATACTCGGAGAAAGAGTTCCAAAATTTGATTTCTCGGTTGAGGGAGTTGTGTCTATCTCTGCAGACCTGCACAAATACGGTTACGCCCCGAGGGGTGCCTCAGTTCTCCTCCACAGAAACGCCGATTACCGAGGGAACCACATCTTCGTAATGGCGAGATGGCCCGGGTACCCGATAGTAAACACCGCGGTGTTATCCACGAGATCTGCTGGTACTCTGTCTGCATCATGGGCTGTTCTCCGGTATCTCGGAAAAGAGGGTTACTTAAGGCTTGCTAAGATGATTTTGAGGGTAAAGAAGGTTTTGCTCAAAGAGTTACCAGAAATTGGGCTAGAGGTTATCGGCAATCCAGAGGGAAGTGTTATCGCGTTTAGATCAGATGTGGTTAATGTATTCAGGGTTTCATCAATAATGGCTGAGAGAGGTTGGTATGTCCAATCCCAACCCGGATCTAAGCACCTCAACTTTCCAAAAAGCCTGCATTTCTCCATAAATCCGGGACACGCTCATGTAGTTGAAGAGTTCATAAAAGACTTGAAGATGGCTGTTGAATCTGCTAAGAAACACAAAGAAGTGGATATCGAAAAGATTATTCAGGGAGACTTCCTCTCATCTTTGGGATTGAGAGAGGGAGAACTGCCAGAGAACATGGAGTTGATCAACGAGTTGATACATGCTATGCCACCTGAAATCGTGGAAGATATTTTCAAGAAAATAGTCAACGAGGTGATATTCAAGCCTACAAAGGGGTGATCTTGCACTGTGTAAATCATAAACACCGGATCTCTAAAATTTTAAATTTAGTCAACTCTTATTCCCTTATTTCACCTTATTCAGCTCCCGGTAAATTTTTCTTAACTTCCTGTACAACTCAGAGTATATTTTGATCATCCTATCATAAACTACTGCATTCTCACCGGGCTTGAAAACCCTTTCAATTTGAAATCTCGAAACCGCAGTTTCAAAGTTCTCCCTCCCCAAGCCAACATCAGCCATTACCGCTAAACCCCTTAAACCACTTTGATCTGGGTTTTTTAATCTTTTAACAGGTCTCTTTATTGCATCTGCAATAATCTGGCTCCAAAGATCGAACAGAGCTCCACCACCAACCAATCTAACCGCTTCTTGAGTCCTCGTCATCCTTTCCATATATGGATAGGCCCACTTTATATTCAGTGCTACTCCTTCCATCATAGCCCTTAGTACCTCCTCCCTCCCATCATCCAATCCCACATTCACCAACCCTCCTCGAATAAAAGGATCGTCTACCGGAGCTCTTTCCCCAAAGAACCAGGGCATAAAAATGAGTTTTCCAACCTTGCCTCTCTCAGCCAACCTTTCCACGAGGTTATAATCCCCTTCAATACCCACAAGCTTCATAGCCCACTCCAGAGCACCTCCCGCAACCTCCTGTTCCGCAATCAGCAGATATCTATTAGGAATTGCACTCATGAGACTGCCAATATAGTGAAATACGTCCGTTTTTCTCCTCACCACATGTCCCGCAACCCAGTTGCTCGTGCCTATGTATATGTGCAACTCCTCCGGCTTAACAGCACCTGAACCGACAGCAGTTGCACATACATCTCCTGACCCAACGATAACAGGCAGTGGATCGATTCCAATCTCCTTGGCTACGCTTTCCTTCAGATACCCTCCAATTTCCGTGGAATTTTTTATTTCTGGAAACAGACCCTCCTGCAATCCATAGTCTTTTAAGAGTGTTTTCGCCCACCTTATTCTCCCATCTCTCGTGTCTGCAAGCCAACTTAGATGTGCTTCATCTGGACTCGTGATGAAACTTCCTGTTGCTCTATTTATCAAAAACCCCTTTACATCCAAGATTTTGTATGTCTTCTCGAATACATCTCTCTCGTTTTCTTTTACCCATATTATTTTGGATATCGCATCCTTTCCTGTCTTGCTCGGAGCTCCACCCGTTATCCTCAAAAACCTCAGGAGTTTAAACACGGAATAACCCTGTATTTTAAAAATTCCACTCCACAAATCTTCAGGTAAACCCTCGGCTCTCTCATCGAGCCATATTATTATCTTCCTCAGTGGATTTCCATCCTTATCCACGGGTAAAACACCAGCCATGTGAGCTCCAAAAATTACAGCAGACACATTGTGATCTTCGAGTGACTCCTTCATGACATCTAGTACACTGCTCCACAGGGTGTCTGGATCCTTCTCAGCCCACCCTTTCTTGGGATACTCTACAACAGCTTTGGTGGAGGATGTCGATAGGGCTTCGAAACAATCTAAATCCACAACTGCCGATTTTATTGATGTTGTGCCTACATCAACAGCCAAAATCTTTTCCGAGTGTTTTACCATGATTTTTTAATATGTTTTTTAGAAGTTTTATAATTTACTTTTCGGTTATTGGAAATCGATAATTTGAATCTGACCGAAGCACGGAAAAAGAGGCTTACAGAAAGTCAACCCATCTTGAGTTATTTTTATCGTTGAGTTTAAGGATGAAAAAGTGATTTATAGCAATATTGTCGCCGAAAGATAACTTCAAGGTGAATTTCTGTAAGAGCTTTTCGTATCATCTCGAAATCACATGCAGAAAGAGTGTATATATTTAAGTGCATATAAAAAATCTTTTAAATTCTTATAAGGTTCTTCCCAAATCACATCTCAGCCAACATCTGCAACACTTTCCTTTCTCTGAAACCCAATGCTACAACGATCCAACCAAAAGTGTACATTAAGAGCTGTAAATTTTAACACAGGCCTCATCGTATAGCGGTGCCTCCATCACTTACGGCCATGAAGTTGGCTTCGGAAGGATAGCAGATCCGATACGGGAAGGAAGGGATTGTTCATCTACGGTAATGGGAACTTGATGCAGCTAACGTCGTTGGAGTATCTGTACCATGTATATCCGGTAATAAGCGGTGACGGTCAGAAGGTCTTCTGCCTCGTCGGGAATAAATTGTACAAGATCGATTCCGACGGGAGCAACAAACAGAGGATTTACGACCTGTCAGATGTGACGCGCTACTCTCCATCCATCAATAGCTATATACCAACCAACGAGAACGGTGGGAAGCTCGTACTCTCTTTAAAAGGAAAAGATGCACATAGTTATCTCGACTACGATATCTACATGCTGAGCACAACTGCTATGGAAATCGCCACAGTCATAGGAGTTGTCTCACAGCCAATGATGCCTCCATCCACGAGCATAATCGTCGGCTCGGCGAGAGCCACGCATGGAGATGACGTGTAGACCCCAGTTGAGATAAATGCCGGCAAGGTTGGCAGCATAAATATCGTGCTGAGTTATCCATCAGATGTGATTGAGGTTCTCGATGTCTTGCCCGGATCTCTAACGCAGAACTCCATGCTGGAGTACAATGGGTGACACAGAAGAGCCGATAACGGACATCAACAGGTACAACCTCATCTCGAAGGCAACGCTCTACAGTGTCGATGGTTCGGGTAAGATGGTAAAGAAGAGGCGAATAAATCTCATTAAACGCATCATTCGCATTCATGGTAGAAATTTCGGACAGCTCTGGAGCGGTTGGGGAGAGTGCTACAGTATCGATAAATGTGAAAAGGGCGAAGAACATAGGGAGCATGATATCATTTTGAGGTGTTTAAAGCTGGAGAGAGTGAGATAGAGATTGAAGCCATGTGGATGTTAAGGTGACTGCAGAGAATGATGTTGTGAGGGCTGTGAGGGGCGAGACGACTCCAATACCGTTACAGTGGTGGATTGCTTCCTCTTAATCTCCATCTCCCTCCTCGAATCCCAACAACTCGGCTCCAATACCTTGCATTCCTCTCGATGGTCGACTCTAACTTAAAATGAGTGTTGGAGGTGAAAGAGTAATGCTT
>Ga0209426_1000348_pt1 | contig 55189 bp, 60 predicted proteins | sample Deesub1362B_J571_FD_187697 | JGI IMG/M metagenome (GOLD analysis project Ga0209426, IMG submission 187697) | Deep oceanic, basalt-hosted subsurface ecosystem from Juan de Fuca Ridge flank, Pacific Ocean, CORK Borehole 1362B_J2.571 (SPAdes)... ... | reverse complement strand
TATATTAGTGCTGCATGATGTGAGATTCCAGAAGCTTAAATACTGGATATGACTGGAGAAAGCTTTTTATTTGAGAATATGGGAAAATTACTGGTGGTTAGAATCAGACTATTGTAGGATTGAAAGGACATAACACCAACCATGCATGGAAGACCCGTAAAACAGTTAGAATCAGACTATTGTAGGATTGAAAGGTAAGATCATGGGTGAGAGGTTTACCAAGATAAGGGTTGTTAGAATCAGACTATTGTAGGATTGAAAGTGAAAAGATAACTGTATTTTTAGAAACATTTCCCAACTGTTAGAATCAGACTATTGTAGGATTGAAAGCAGGAGGGATTAGATGGACATTGCAAAAACTATCAAAGGTTAGAATCAGACTATTGTAGGATTGAAAGGGAGTGTGGGAGAGGTTTGACACGAATGCGAAGTATTTGTTAGAATCAGACTATTGTAGGATTGAAAGTCTTGCCATTGCTGTTAATTATCATTTTTATGAAAACAGTTAGAATCAGACTATTGTAGGATTGAAAGAGGGTTTGGGTGTTCGTGGATGTGAGTGGGAGTATAAGTGTTAGAATCAGACTATTGTAGGATTGAAAGGAAATAGTTGCAACAATTTTCAAAGAAAAAGGAGTTGTTAGAATCAGACTATTGTAGGATTGAAAGAAGAGAGATATAATAAATGGTATATAGGTAGAAACTTGTTAGAATCAGACTATTGTAGGATTGAAAGCTTAATAATCTCATTCTGCAATATTTTATCAGTAACTCTGCGTTAGAATCAGACTATTGTAGGATTGAAAGTAGCAATAAGTCCAAGATCTCCTAATTCTTTAGTTCTTCGTTAGAATCAGACTATTGTAGGATTGAAAGCTTCGAACCTTCTTTTATAGCTACTCAAATAATCTGTGTTAGAATCAGACTATTGTAGGATTGAAAGTTTATCGATTCTTGAATTTGTATTAGTTATCGTAAAACGTTAGAATCAGACTATTGTAGGATTGAAAGGTATATTTGAATATGAGTGAGGGAGATAGTATAGAGAGGGTTAGAATCAGACTATTGTAGGATTGAAAGATGCTTCTTAGCTACCCGTGCAAGCTTAGCTGCATCAGTGTTAGAATCAGACTATTGTAGGATTGAAAGTATGGCTGGTTTACTCAAAAGCACATTTACATCTGGTAGTTAGAATCAGACTATTGTAGGATTGAAAGACAGCTTTGAATCTCTGGGATATTCTCTGGATTTCTTGTTAGAATCAGACTATTGTAGGATTGAAAGGATTTTGTTCTTGATAGTGATGTACAGAGGCGACTTCTTGTTAGAATCAGACTATTGTAGGATTGAAAGTTTTATAGGCTTGCTCTGGGTCTGATGTTTCAAAGTGGGGTTAGAATCAGACTATTGTAGGATTGAAAGTCCGGAACGGTAGCGATGTCAAAAGCGCCTGTGCCATGTTAGAATCAGACTATTGTAGGATTGAAAGCGCTGAACTCAGATTAATCGTTTGCCACGGACTTTTTAGTTAGAATCAGACTATTGTAGGATTGAAAGTAGCAAAGTAAAAAATAATTGAGAAGACAAAGCACCCTGTTAGAATCAGACTATTGTAGGATTGAAAGGAGACTGCGCTGATGCTCAAAGCTGATGATCTTGATGAGTTAGAATCAGACTATTGTAGGATTGAAAGGGGGAACAGTTGAAATGGTTTTTATAAACCCTGAGGACAGTTAGAATCAGACTATTGTAGGATTGAAAGAAAAAACTGTCTACAAAAATCAAAGAAAAACTTGGATGTTAGAATCAGACTATTGTAGGATTGAAAGGCAATATGCCATTTTATTATAACCTGCGAAGGATATACGTTAGAATCAGACTATTGTAGGATTGAAAGCCTAAAAAGGTTTTAAAGATCCAACAATGCTTGCCACTGTTAGAATCAGACTATTGTAGGATTGAAAGTAAAGTATATTATTAAAATCCAACAGCCAATCTACCTTCCCGTTAGAATCAGACTATTGTAGGATTGAAAGACAGTATGGGACTTCGAATTATATACAGAGGATAACCAGTTAGAATCAGACTATTGTAGGATTGAAAGTATCTCACTGGCTGTTATGTAGGCTGTCATATCATCACGTTAGAATCAGACTATTGTAGGATTGAAAGCCCATCACATCACAACTTTCTACTTCATTATATTTATTGTTAGAATCAGACTATTGTAGGATTGAAAGAATTTAATAAATTCTGACTCGAATATGTTCATTTTTATGTTAGAATCAGACTATTGTAGGATTGAAAGTTTGAGACACAGATATGCACTCTGTGATGTCTACAAGACGTTAGAATCAGACTATTGTAGGATTGAAAGGACATAGGCAGCAACTGCGAGGTTTACAACAAAAGCAAGTTAGAATCAGACTATTGTAGGATTGAAAGTCCTACAAAAAAAAGGTTAAAACTCTCGGTTTTCGGGGGTTAGAATCAGACTATTGTAGGATTGAAAGCCATTTTTATCAACCCCCTTTTTTTTTATGTTTATGACTGTTAGAATCAGACTATTGTAGGATTGAAAGTTGCTGAAACAGGAATTAATAAGACTAAAATGACTATAGTTAGAATCAGACTATTGTAGGATTGAAAGTAAAGTATATTATTAAAATCCAACAGCCAATCTACCTTCCCGTTAGAATCAGACTATTGTAGGATTGAAAGACAGTATGGGACTTCGAATTATATACAGAGGATAACCAGTTAGAATCAGACTATTGTAGGATTGAAAGTATCTCACTGGCTGTTATGTAGGCTGTCATATCATCACGTTAGAATCAGACTATTGTAGGATTGAAAGCCCATCACATCACAACTTTCTACTTCATTATATTTATTGTTAGAATCAGACTATTGTAGGATTGAAAGAATTTAATAAATTCTGACTCGAATATGTTCATTTTTATGTTAGAATCAGACTATTGTAGGATTGAAAGTTTGAGACACAGATATGCACTCTGTGATGTCTACAAGACGTTAGAATCAGACTATTGTAGGATTGAAAGGACATAGGCAGCAACTGCGAGGTTTACAACAAAAGCAAGTTAGAATCAGACTATTGTAGGATTGAAAGTCCTACAAAAAAAAGGTTAAAACTCTCGGTTTTCGGGGGTTAGAATCAGACTATTGTAGGATTGAAAGCCATTTTTATCAACCCCCTTTTTTTTATGTTTATGACTGTTAGAATCAGACTATTGTAGGATTGAAAGTTGCTGAAACAGGAATTAATAAGACTAAAATGACTATAGTTAGAATCAGACTATTGTAGGATTGAAAGTAGAGAAACATGTGATTGTCTGGAGGAATACGGAAAGAGTTAGAATCAGACTATTGTAGGATTGAAAGTATTTTCGTAGGATAGGGTGACAGCGTAGGGTAAGGGAGTTAGAATCAGACTATTGTAGGATTGAAAGGTAGTAGTAGCTCGCATCTTCTTTCTGGGTTGCCTCGAGTTAGAATCAGACTATTGTAGGATTGAAAGGTTGCCCCGGGCTCATGACCGTTGCTGTTGCAGCGATCCTAGTTAGAATCAGACTATTGTAGGATTGAAAGTCCAAAGGGTATACCCCCCCTATACTCGGAGCTACGGTGTTAGAATCAGACTATTGTAGGATTGAAAGGATTCACCGTGGCAGTTAGTTTTTGTTAATAATATGAGTTAGAATCAGACTATTGTAGGATTGAAAGTTCCTTTTTCAATGTCTCCCTCATGCCATGGCATTGAAGTTAGAATCAGACTATTGTAGGATTGAAAGTACACATCACCTTATTTTTTTAGGCAGGTGCAGGATTGTTAGAATCAGACTATTGTAGGATTGAAAGATGTATAATTATGTTCTGGAACACTAATATTGGTTCCAGTTAGAATCAGACTATTGTAGGATTGAAAGAATCTTGATATCATAAAAGCCTACGAAGAAAAGAGAAAGTTAGAATCAGACTATTGTAGGATTGAAAGTGGAGTCTGTATTTTGGCTCTTGCTCTCAGTATCTTGTGTTAGAATCAGACTATTGTAGGATTGAAAGTCTTCGTCAGGTAGCCTCTCCTGTAGTCGTAGTAAATCCGGTTAGAATCAGACTATTGTAGGATTGAAAGACGGAAGTAAATCGGCTTCAAGCAGGTCTATAAGCTGTGTTAGAATCAGACTATTGTAGGATTGAAAGTAAAACCACCTCACTCGTGATTATCCTTCTCCAGTAATCGCCTGTTAGAATCAGACTATTGTAGGATTGAAAGCTGAAGAGAAACGGAGAGTACATCAGCGGAGATGACTACGTTAGAATCAGACTATTGTAGGATTGAAAGGGACAGCTACCTTTTGATATACCGTTCGTGACTGCAGGGTTAGAATCAGACTATTGTAGGATTGAAAGGCGAAAGCTTAGACAGGAGCTTGAGGTCATAGGAAGCGGTTAGAATCAGACTATTGTAGGATTGAAAGTTTTTTAGTGGTTTTATCGTCTCCTCGATCGCATCTAGTTAGAATCAGACTATTGTAGGATTGAAAGGTAGCATTTTGTAGACCTCAAAGCTTTTCCTGTCCTGTTAGAATCAGACTATTGTAGGATTGAAAGCATGCGATATTTGTTCAGAAAGACAGGGGAAGGAATTCTCAGTTAGAATCAGACTATTGTAGGATTGAAAGCCGCATCAAAGAGATCTTGTTTCCTCTGAACAACCTCGGTTAGAATCAGACTATTGTAGGATTGAAAGGCTATGAAACCTGTTATAGATTTATTGTTACAGTTGTTAGAATCAGACTATTGTAGGATTGAAAGATTTCCTGAAGTAAATTTCATTAAACTTCCATCATTTAGTTAGAATCAGACTATTGTAGGATTGAAAGGCTATGAAACCTGTTATAGATTTATTGTTACAGTTGTTAGAATCAGACTATTGTAGGATTGAAAGATTTCCTGAAGTAAATTTCATTAAACTTCCATCATTTAGTTAGAATCAGACTATTGTAGGATTGAAAGGTAATTGTACTTACAATATTACCAAAACTATCTTTGAAAGTCGTTAGAATCAGACTATTGTAGGATTGAAAGTCACAAGTGACAGACAATGGAGAGGTAAGCTGGTGATAGTTAGAATCAGACTATTGTAGGATTGAAAGATGCCTGTAATTCCAAACATGGTAGCTCTTCGTCGCAGTTAGAATCAGACTATTGTAGGATTGAAAGGTAAATTTTGTTCTGTGCCTCTTCCAAATATCTCTCATTGTTAGAATCAGACTATTGTAGGATTGAAAGAGAGGCGAGGAAAAGAATATAGAGGAGATTTTGAAGGAGGTTAGAATCAGACTATTGTAGGATTGAAAGTGTTGCACAGGTTATAACCAACACAGCAAGGAATTCCCGTTAGAATCAGACTATTGTAGGATTGAAAGCTGGAGGAAGGCGAAGTGAGATGCAAGAACTGCGGCAGGTTAGAATCAGACTATTGTAGGATTGAAAGGTAACCGACAAGTTCATCCAGGATGCAGCTTACTACGCGTTAGAATCAGACTATTGTAGGATTGAAAGGGGAGATGTGGGGGTTGACGGTTGAAGGGAATTTATAGGTTAGAATCAGACTATTGTAGGATTGAAAGGCGTTTGCATTTGTGCCACCGGGCACAAAGATACACTTGTTAGAATCAGACTATTGTAGGATTGAAAGGAGAAACAATTGGCTTACCTGATATGAGAAATACGGTTTGTTAGAATCAGACTATTGTAGGATTGAAAGATTTCCATCCTTTCACCTCCTTTATTTATTTTAGTTCTGTTAGAATCAGACTATTGTAGGATTGAAAGTTTCGTTTGCTATCGTTTTGATAAATACTTTCTTTTTAGTTAGAATCAGACTATTGTAGGATTGAAAGATAAATCTACAAACCATTTTGCAATTTCACTCTTACTCATGTTAGAATCAGACTATTGTAGGATTGAAAGTTCTCATTCAATCTCTTCATTTTAATAAAAACATCTTGTTAGAATCAGACTATTGTAGGATTGAAAGAGAATTTGTGCAGGTATTATGACTGCGGTACTATTCCCGTTAGAATCAGACTATTGTAGGATTGAAAGATTTCACGGTGTTAATCTTTATATGTTTCATAAATAAAGTTAGAATCAGACTATTGTAGGATTGAAAGGAAGTTGTCACCCTTAATGAAAATTATAAGCTTATCCTCCTCGTTAGAATCAGACTATTGTAGGATTGAAAGGAGCGTGCAGGAACAAGATTACAATCAGCATTTAATCTGTTAGAATCAGACTATTGTAGGATTGAAAGGCTATGAAACCTGTTATAGATTTATTGTTACAGTTGTTAGAATCAGACTATTGTAGGATTGAAAGGAGTTTAAGAGATTAGCAGAAAAGCTCAGTTTTGAACAGTTAGAATCAGACTATTGTAGGATTGAAAGCATCACTCAGGTTGTGATATGCTTTATAGAACTCCACAGTTAGAATCAGACTATTGTAGGATTGAAAGATCGTTAGCAGGTTTTGGGGTGAGTTTTTGAGAATAGTTAGAATCAGACTATTGTAGGATTGAAAGTCCTGATTACGAACTCCTCTAAACTCGCATGGCGAAGGGTTAGAATCAGACTATTGTAGGATTGAAAGGTTCTTTGGTGATTTCATCGGTGTTGCAGAGGAATCTCGTTAGAATCAGACTATTGTAGGATTGAAAGAAAAAATTAAAAATAAAGAAATTACTTTCTTCCGAGAGCTCGTTAGAATCAGACTATTGTAGGATTGAAAGCCAGTTATACCGGAAATAACGGTTACACCACTCGGATAGTTAGAATCAGACTATTGTAGGATTGAAAGTCAACAAGGGACATGCAATGTAGAGGTAAGCTGGTGATAACTGGTTAGAATCAGACTATTGTAGGATTGAAAGGCTACTGCAGCTATTTTAGCTAATTCGGTCTGAGCAACTGGTTAGAATCAGACTATTGTAGGATTGAAAGAATTGCAACTAAATACTTACTGGAGTGGAGAGTATGAGGAAAAAAATATCGAAAGGGGTAATATTAGAGGATGGTGTTTTAAAGATAAGAACAGGAGAAAAACCAATCAAAGGCTACTATTTTGATAAGAAGAAGAGAGAATAGTTAGAATCAGGCTATCGTAGGATTGAAAAGATTTAACGGATGGAAAATCTTTCGGTAAGCGTTTTCATCCCCCCTCACCACTAACAACTCATTCAAACATCCTCTCTAATCTTCCTACCACATCAAAATCCTTATCACTGCTTATTTTTCTCCCATCACAGTATTCTAAAGCAAGAGCAGCACGAAAATATTAGAGTCCAGATAAGTACTCTTCAATCTACCTATAATACAACCTCTTCAATTCAGCAGGTTCTGGGGCTTCAAACTTCTTCTTAATAACAGACGTAAGCTCATTTATATAGTCTTCTCCACTTTTTTCTGGCCTCATAACTATTTCATCTCTCCTGATTTCAAATATAACCCTCTTTCCATCTTTCAAACCGAACTTCTCCCGAATTTCTTTTGGAATTGTAACCTGTCCCTTTTTGCCAACAACTCTCGTTCTTACCATCAGGTATGAATTTTGATTTGAAGGCTAAAAGGTCTACTCTGCTCGATTTATCTGTAATTGCTTTTTCTTCGCGTTAACATTTATAATTCAAGGCATTAATCACATACTGGGGTGTTATAACGGGAAAAGGTGTTCAGAGAAAGTAAGTGCAATTTACATTGAAAAATCACCTGAAGAAAGACTAAAAATGCTCGAAGAAGTTATTGAAAGAAACTCGGTTACATAGAACTGTAGAATTACCTCATGATTAGAACCATCCAGTAGAACTTAAAACAAAAAATAAAAAATCAGAAAATTACAGGTGGAGTATAACGATGTCCTCCATCAACCACCTCAACTTCTACCTTTTCCCTGATATATCCCATCAGCTCATCTTTGTGCCTGCAGGAATTCGAAATACATGAGCCGAGGTGTATTACATCAACACTCTCTCCAAGTGGTGTAAGAACTCCTTTTAAAACACCCAGATGGAGCGGTGCTCTTTCGCCATGACACTCTCCACACTCAACAATTCCAACAATGGATACCTCTTCTCCCCTGTACCGCTCAAACTCACCCTCTCTCCTCATCAGTGCAACGAGGCACCTTGCATCTGCCGGACATACATTTTGCTGTCTCACCCTCTTGCAGGCAACAAGAGCTATTCTTTTTGTCATAATAAATGGTTATCAAATGGTATAAAAAACTCTCCTATCTCCTGTACTCAGCCATCGCCTCCCCATACTGAACCACATGTCCTTTCATCTGTGAACTCCCGAGGGGGTGGACAGAGACCGTTATAACCAATTTTATTAAAATCATTCCTTCCCTGAACAGCTTTGAAGGGTGATTCAACAACATCCTTTTTGGGAAAGTTCTCAGGAATTACAATATCTCCTGCAGGAAGATTCTACACAAGCCAGTGGGTGAAAGTGCCCATAGGAGTATCAGGATCGTCCATAATAATTGCAATGCTCTTTCCATACTTTACACAAGATATTCTGATTTCAGGAGATATATCCACTCCATCACATGTGTATTTATCCGGAAATGTTTTGAAATTCAGCTCTACTGTAATTTTTTCACTTATTCTGCTCACCCCTCACCTCTCTCTTCAGCACACCCGGATACCACAAATACGGAGATTATCAAACACACACGGATTTGACAGATTTTCCACACTTTCACACAAATGGAAAAACTTAATCATACATACATCAATCAAATACTGACTACTTCAAGGTGGTATGTGTATGGCTGAAAAAGAAGATAGAATCAAAATTCTCACAGAAAGAGTTCTTTCGAGGTTTGAAGACTATGATATAAACCCCAAAGAAGTTTCAAAGAGGCTCAGTCTTCTGATTAACGAATTCAAAGTGCCCGAAGAGGAAGCTGTCAGAACGGTCACCAATTACATAATCAAGGAGCTTGACATTTCCCCCTCAGAAACTTTTGGTGAGAGCCCGATAAAAAGCATTTCAGAGCTATCAAGATCAGGAGAATGGGTAACCCTGAAGGTAAAAGTCTTTCAGCTCTGGGATGCCGATAGCCCGAATGTTTCGCAGGTTGGTCTGATAGGAGACCCCACAGGGATTATCAAATTTGTTACCTGGGCTAAATCGAGAAAACCAGAGGTAGAGGAGGGAAGAAGCTACATCTTCAGGAATGTTGTAACTGACTCATATGGGGGAAGAATTCAGGTAAACATAAACAGAAACTCAGAGATAATCGAGATTGACGAGGATATAAGCCTTCCTCCAAGGGAGATCGAGGTTGTTGGAGCCCTTGTAGCAATCCAGCAGAACAGCGGGTTTATCCAGAGATGTAAAACCTGCAACAGAGTTATTAAAAAGGGTATCTGTGCAGTACATGGAAAAACCGAGAGTTATGATGATCTGAGGATTAAGGGCGTTCTTGATGATGGAATGAACTTCTACGAGGTGATACTCAACGAGGAGAACCTGAAATCCCTAACAGGTATTGGCGTTGAGGAGGCAAGAGAGATCGTGAAGGAGTCTCTCGACAGAGAGAGTGTACTTGAGGAGCTCAAAAAAAGACTTCTTGGTTATTATTTCAGAGTAAGAGGCTCGAGAGGGAACAGATATTTCATTGTCAGAGAGATAGAGGCAATTGATGGAAAAGCTGTTGAATTTGCAGATTCAGTTCTGAAGGAAATCGAATCCCTTAAAAAGGAGATCGGGGTGTGATCTATGGATACTTTCCAGAGAAGAGAGGTCGCAAAAAGAGTTTTCGCCTACGAGCTATCAAAATCAACCTACACAACATCAGAAGGTGATAGAACTCCAAAATATGTTTTAACCCCAACAGGAGAAAAATGTAACCGCGTCTTCATGGTCGGAGTACTTCTGGATAAAGAGGAGGTAAAACCCGATTCAAACTTCTGGAGAATACGAATCAGCGACCCCACAGGGGTTGTGACAGGTTTTGTGGGCAGGTATCAGCCAGAGGCTCTCGAGGCTCTTGGAGATATTCAGCCACCTGTAATTCTTTCAATTGTTGCCAAGCTGAATATTTTTGAGGGAGAGACTTCCAAGTTCCTGTCAATCAGACCGGAATCCATCAATGTCACGGACACTCAAACGAGAGATTACTGGGTGATTGAGACTGCAAAACATACCGTTGAGAGGATTAAGAGACTGATGGATGGAGCAGATGAGGACACTAAACTTGCGAAGGATGTTTACATGACAGATATTGGAGAATATCTGAGCATGGTGGAAAAAGCTGTTACAGTTATCAAGGAGGAGGCTGAGATTTTCTCAGAGGAAGGTAGAGGTGATGATAGAACTGACGATATAGCTGACGAATCAGCTGGTTTAAAAGAAACTGAAGAAGTAAAAACTGAGGTGGGGGAAGCTAGGACTGAGTCGAGTGAGATAGAAGATATAGACCTTGAAGATTTCGAGTTTGAGGAGGAGGAGTGGGATTTAAGCGATATTCTGGAGGAAGAGTGACAGGAGTGATTTTTCAGCGAAAAGATTTTAATTGTTGAGACTTACTCGAAAGGGGGTTAATCATGCAGGAAGCAGGTAGAGTTTCTGAGATTTCAACATCACAGATAAGAAAGATGTTTGAGGTTGTTGAGCGGGCAAGGAAAATGGGTAAGGATGTGATAAGCCTCACAATAGGAGAACCAGATTTTGATACCCATCCGGAGATTTTGAAAAGAGCATATGAGGCGATGCAAAAGGGTTACACCCACTATACATCAAACTTCGGAATTGATGAACTCAGAGAGCTGATAGCAGAGAAATATCGTGTAGAAAAGGAAGAGGTCATGATTACCTGCGGAGCGAGTGAGGCTCTTCTTAATACATCCCTTGCTTTCATTGAAAAAGGAACAGAGGTTCTTATTCCAGTCCCAAGCTTTCTGTCATACTTCACATACTCAAAACTTTGTGAGGCAAGAGCTGTAACTCCAGATACATCAGAAAACGGTTTTGAAGTTGATGCAAACTCAATCAAAGAACATGTAAACAGGAGAACTTCAGCAATCTTTCTCAACTATCCTAACAACCCCACCGGTGCGGTTATGGACCAGAATAGTATGAGGGCTGTGGCAGAGGTTGCACAGGATAACAGAACGGTTTTAATAAGTGATGAGGTGTACGACTCAATATATTATGATAAAAAACCGGGGACACTTGCAGGAGAAGAGAATGTTGTTGTTATAAACGCTTTTTCCAAATCTCTTGCAATGACAGGATGGAGGGTCGGTTATATAATAGCAAATGAGGAATTGCTCGACTCAATCCTTAAAATCCATCAGGTCAATGGAGTATGTGCTCCTGCTTTTGCTCAGAAAGCGGTGGCTGATGCAATTTCAGAAGGTATAGCAGATGAGATTACTTCAACAATGGTGAAAGAGTTCAGAAAAAGGAGAGATTTCGTTTACAGCGAATTAAGAAAAATATTTAATGTTAACAAGCCAGAGGGGGCTTTCTATATCTTCCCCGAGGTGCCGGTAAATTGTGTGGAGTTCACAGAGAGGCTTCTGGAGGAGACGGGTGTGGCTATAACCCCGGGAATTGCTTTCGGAAGTGATGAACGATATGTGAGGATTTCCTATGCTTCATCAATGGAGAACCTTGAAAAAGCCATGGAGAGAATCAGAGGGTTTGTGGAATCTACCAATTTGTAAGTTATCTGAGTAACAGAGGTCAGTAATTGGAATTCTAAATTTCCCTTTCTTCCTTTTCAATTATCAGAATTTCCTCCATTTCTAAGAGAGAATCAATTTCTTCAGAGAGTTTTTCCGCAACATCCTCTCCAATAATGCCTTTCACCGCAGCATCCCTTATCACACTCTTCTGAACCAGAAGTGCCCTTCTATAGGCTTTCAACCATTCTTCTTTAAGTATTTTCTCCGATGTTCTTTTCTGGATTTCTTCTGAAACGCTATCTACAAGGCTTTTGAGGTCTTCCGAGATTTTGACGGCTATTTCCTTTGGTATCTCACCCTCTCTCCTCATCCTTTCAATCTCATCCATAGCAGCTTTGTATGCCATTCTTCTCCCAATTAGTTCCTCGTAAATAACCCTCTCCTCATCTCTCCTTCCAAAAAGTTTCCTTACCATGAATTCAAGGCTCAGCCCCTGAAAAACAAGGGAGAAAAGAACGGTACCGAAAACCATGCTCGCTATCAAATCCCTGTAAGGGACATCAGCAAGAGATAAAGCGAGCGCAACAGGAATGGTTCCATGTAAGCCACCCCAGAAAACAACATGCTTCCAAGAAGAAGGTGTTTTACTTCTGAAAAATGAATCTGAAAAAGCGAGAATTGGATAGACTGCAATAGCTCTACCAATCAGCACAGCAGGTATTGCAAGAAATATTGCCTGATGGTACGCCACTATCTTGTCAAAGTGAATATCAATACCGATAAGAAGAAAGACAATGGAATTAACAACAAAAACGAGGAATCCCCAGAAGGTGATCAATGTCACTCTGGTCGAAGGGGACATTGAGAAGTACTTTCCATAGTTTCCTATTATCAGCCCTGCAACCACAACTGCTATAACCCCACTTACATGCATATTCTCAGCAAGCAGAAAAGTTCCGAAGGCAATTATCAGCGTGATTGTTACTTCAATCTGGTGGTCATCGATGTAGGCTAAAAGCCTGTAAGCCAAATATCCAATGGCAAATCCAACAACAGCACCACCAATTACCACAAAAAGGAAGGTTAAAACCCCCTCTACTATACCCATAGTTTCAAAACCACCTGATTTTACCATCTCCAGAATTATGGAAAAAATAACAATGCCCGTTCCATCGTTCAGTATGCTCTCTCCCTCGAGAATCGTTGAGAGTTTTTTTGGTACTCCAAGCTCTTTAAAGGTTGCAAGAACTGAAACAGGATCAGTAGGTGTAATCATCGCTCCAAAAAGGAGAGCAATCGTAACAGGCAACTGCAATAATATGTGTAGAATGTAACCTGTCACCAGAACGGACAGGAGGACGCCTCCAAAAGCAAGAAGGGAAATTGGTTTGATGTTTTCTCTCAAACTTCCGATGTCCATATTGAGAGCTCCCTCAAAAAGTAGAGGTGGAAGGATTAGAAGGAAAATAAGCTCCTCACTAAGCCTTATTTCGGGAAAAATCCTCAGTATCCCCACAAAAAGGCCTACTGTTACAAGAGCTATTGTATAGGGAAGACGGAGGTATTTTGTCACAACTCCAACAATTGTGGCAATGAGAAGGAGAACAATGAATTCTGAGAGCTGGATCGCGAGTTCCATGGTAAGAAATTAATCTTCGAGTATATATCTTTGTATCTTCGAGGTTTCTCATTTTTCACAGAACACCAGTAAGCTTATTAGCCCTAAAATCGCCTTTTACCGGATGATAAAAAACAGGATGTCTGAGGCTGATATGAAAATGGAAAAAAATATTGCAGATACAAACACGATAAATGCAGACCCCAGTTTACCGAGAATAATCCTCTTCACGGGAAAAGGTGGAGTTGGAAAAACTACAGTTGCTGCGGCAACAGCCATTAAAACATCCAGAGAGAGAAAAACCCTGATAATCTCAACCGACCCTGCCCACAGCCTTTCAGACTCTTTCGGTGTCGAACTCAACCCATATCCAACAGAGATCAAAAATAATCTCTTTGGAATGGAGGTTAATGTTGAGTATGAGCTTGAAAAGCACTGGGAAACGATAAAGGACTATCTCACACTCTTCTTCCAGTCACAAGGGATTGATGATGTCGTTGCTGAAGAGCTTGCTATTTTTCCTGGATTCGATGAACTTGCAAGTCTTCTCCACCTCCTTGAATTTTACAGAAAGAGAAGTTATGAAGTCATAATCCTCGACTGTGCACCAACTGGTGAGACTCTCAGATTGCTCAGTGTTCCGGAAATAGCAAAGTGGTACATGAACAGATTCTTTGGTATTGAGAAGAAGTTGCTCAGAATAGTAAGACCGATAGCTGAACCCCTCATCGATATACCGCTGCCATCAGAAGAGGTACTGGACAAAATTCAGGATTTGTACGCAAGAATCGGAGAGCTGAAGGAGATTCTTGAAAGTCCCCAGACAACAGTCAGAATTGTAACAAACCCTGAGAAAATGGTGATAAGGGAATCTGAGAGAGCCTTTACATACCTTAATCTCTTCGGATACAGGGTGGACTGCCTGATAATCAACAAGGTTCTTCCTGAGGATTCTGGAGATTACTTCAGGAAGTGGGTTGAGATTCAGAGAAGTTACATGAAAGAGATTGACGAGAGATTTCCCGTTCCAAAATTCACACTTACATTTAAATCAGAGGAGGTTGTTGGAGAGAAACTGATTGAGATAGCAGACGAGATTTACAATGGAGCGGACCCAACATCCATATTCTCATTCGCAAAGCCGATGAGAATTGAGAAAGAAGGTGAGGATTTCAGGCTGATTGTGAAGGCTCCTTTTGTAGAGAAGAAAGATATAAAACTTCTCAAAAGGGGAGAGGAGTTAATCATAATTGCAGGTCAGTGGAAAAGGATCCTCTACCTTCCACAATCTCTCGCTCTTAGAGAGCCTGTTTCAGCAAAATTTATGAGTGGTGAACTGAATATTAAATTCAGGTGAGAAAATGGCAAAGGAAATTAAAATAAAACTCCCTGAAATTGACGAGGTTCTACCTGAAGATGTTAGAAAGCATCTCTTTCAATCATACAGGGAGTTCCTGATGGCTTTTAAGAGAGCTATTGAATTCCAGATTGAAAAGATTGATGAGCTTGAAAAGAAAATAACTCCTGAGAAAAAAGAAATAAAAAGAATCAATATTGAATAGCTCAAAAATTTTTTAAGCCCCGATTTTACCAGTAGGAACCATGAAAATGAGGGATAAATGCAGAGATTGTATGATATGCTTCAAACCAAAAAAGAGGAGCTGAGCTGATGAAATCTCTTTTCTTTCTCGAAAGCTACGGCTTTCTCCCCTTCAGAAGGAAATCAAAAAGAGGCTCAAAACCCCACCTCACACTCAGATTCAATGCCGGAAACATAACCGACATTCATATTGACTCCTACAGAGGATACGAGCAGGAAAACTACAGGTATTTCAACCTGATAACCCATGCTCACTCAGACCACTACGGGCAGAACAACATGAGCAATCCCTTTTCACTCGCATCAATCGAGACGGCAGATATTCTCTCTGCTATATCCGGAAAGAGATTTCAAGGGGATATTTTCAGCGTTGGTGAGACTTTCAGACTTGGTGATTTCAAAGTCAAAACCTATTCAACAGAACACATGTTCGGTTCCACAGCTTTTCTCATAAAGGGTGAGTGCAGAATTCTCGTAACAGGGGATGTGAAGGACTACAGAAAGCTTCCTGAATGTGATGTTCTCATAACTGAAGCCACATATGGCAATCCTGATTTCATCTTCGAAGAGGAAATTGACAGACTGATTGAGTGTGCGAGGAATTCAACCTTCGGTGTTTATCCTGTCGGAAAAGCCCAGAGAACAGCCAGAATACTGCTTGAAAATGGATTTGAAGTTGCTGGAGAAGAAAGGATTTCCGAGTTGTGCAGACTCTTTGATATCGATGTGGTAGAAAAAGGCGATGTGAAGCTCGTATCTCCCAGAAATCTATATTCCTATAAAGGCAACAGATATGTTCTGACTGCTCAGAAGTTTTACAGATTCCCGAGAATAGTTGTCAGTGACCATCTCGATTTCAATGGGATTCTCAGCATGATAGAGCACTGCAATCCAGAGCATATAATATTCTACCATGGAAAACCATCAGAAAACCTGATAGAGCAGATAGACCGGGATGTTTCCGTTCTGAATGAGCTTGATGTGATGAGTGAGTTCGTTGGTTGAGAGTTGCTTTGAGAGTTGGAAAATCAAAATAAAAAGGTTCAGTCAACAGCCCGAGTTTCTGTTCCCAAACTTCTCCAAGTATAAACGGCTATATACATGAAGGGTGTGTCCACAACAGCTATTGCAAGCTTCAGAACATACTGTCCTGCAATCATCGCCATAACTGCATCCAATGGGAAAATTCCATAGAAAGCTATTGTTATGAAAAGTACTGTGTCAATTAACTGGGAGACCATTGTTGATGCGTTGTTCCTCAGCCAGAGGAATCTTCCCTTCGTTTTGCTTTTCCAGAAGTGGAAGGCATAGACATCATGAGTCTGGGAAATGGCATAGGCGATAACTGAAGCCACTACAACCCTTGGAGCTAACCCGAGAACTCTCTCGAAACTCTCAAGCATCTCGGCTGACATGAATGGAGCTGGACTCCACTGAAGGGCAATCAGTATCGAGATTACAGCCACAACATTTGCTGCAAGTCCAGTTAATACTGCTTTCTTCCCGTATTCCTTTCCATATATTTCTCCAATAATATCCGTTATCAGAAATGTAGATGCATAAACTATAACACCTGCCGGACCCACAAGCATACCCAGTAAAGGAACCTCCCCCACTGCTATCAGCTTAACGGCGATTATGTTTGCTACCACTGTCAGCGCCGCATAAATTCCAATTGCAATCTCAACACCAAACTTCTCGGAAAGTAAAGCTATCAGAGTTATTATCCCGAGAGTTGCAGCTACCCAGAATATGAATTCGGTCATCAGCATTAAATCACCCCTCTATCTTTCTTTCAGCCTCCCGTGTCTCCTATCAATCTCATCCAGCTGGTCAAGCATCTTTCTTATTGCAGTCCTTATTGCTTCACTGAGATTTACGAACTTCTTATCTTCTCCAACATGTTCCATCAAATCATCATAGAGTTCTCTGGGAATGTCAACACTGACCTTTGGCATCCAGATGAGGGGTATGAACGCTGTAGATAAATCTTTCGAAAAATAATAGTCCAAAAATAAGCTGATCATCCCCGAATATTATCAAGGTATTATCTCTGTTGTATTTCTATATTCTGGGTAGTGAAGTGTGCATGGTTCAACAACCCCTCTTTCAATGAGCCTTTCAATCTTAGGCATCTGTCTTTTTATTTCCTCGATAAGATGGATAGTCGCATCACAGACAGCCTGCATCTTTTCCCGGCTCCATAGTCTCTCTCTGCTGAAGAAAAGGCATCTACCACCACAGATGTTGAAATATCTGCAATGACTGCACATCTGAATATCAAGAAAATCCTTCCTGATAATGCCTTTCCAGATATCTCCTGCCTGATTCCACTCAAGATCAGCACACACCGGGCATGCTACAACCCTTCCATCGGTTGTTATGGTGAAGGAGTCGTCTCCAGAGCCACATGGAGGATGAGGATGTTTTTTACCGAGGAAAGAAGATACAACCCCTAAAAAGGGAACTATTCCCATTACAACTCCGGTCTCCATCTTCTCAACCCAGAATTTCACCAGTCTCGTTATTCCCTCTTTATACTTCTCAATCCACCCATTAAAATTCCTGTAGAAGGATTCTTCAACCCAAACCGCATTTATCTGCCAGTGGACATACTCAAAATGGTTCAGTAGATGTGAAACATCCCTGAAAATATCGGTTTTTTCGGTTGCCACCATCCTTGCTATAAGTTCACCCCTGAACTTCCTCCTGATTGAATTGACATTTTCCATCACTTTATCGTAAACATCTCCTCTGTAGGTGTCATTTACCTCTTTAATCCCATCAACGGATACTAAAATCGTGTTCAGCTTTTTCAGAACCGAGTCACTCAGCCTGTGAAGAAGAAGTCCATTTGTTTGCAGAATGTAGTGTCTGACTTCAGTACCTTGGACTATCTTCTCGATTAAATCCGTTCTCAGAAGTGGTTCACCACCATAAAAGGCAATGGAGGCTTCAGAGTCTCTTTCAAGGAAGCTAAAAAGATCCTCAAGTGAGTATGTTATCTCCGATGGCATGATATCATTGCTTATACTGCCCCCGCAGTAGGTGCAGTTTAAATTGCATCTACCTGTGACAATGATCAGGTAGAGCATGCTCTCACTTTGACTTCAGTTTACTCTGATTAATTTCACTAAACCCTTAACACAAAAAGGAGTTCGGTTTCAGGGTATTTCAGATATTTAACAAACTCTCTGTCAAGATCCACCGCTGCCCTGTCAGCCTTTATTAAGAGTGTTCTCCCACATATGAAACTACTTTTTCTTACAACAATATCGGTCGGATGGTTGAGTAACAGTCCTTCATGTCCGAATCCCATTATCTTTTCCTTCAAACCATAACCAGGAAGTTCAAGTTCTATCTCAACCCTCTCAGCCCTTTTCAGTCTGTCCTTTATCTCCGGTGATAGTTCAGAGATGCTTTTCTCTGCCTCTACTCCAACTATGCAATCTGCTCTCAACGACATCTCTTTCTCCTTGGTTATCTCTAAGGTTGTTCTATGCCTTGCGGTGATGTTTGGATGTCCCTTTGCTGCAATCACCTCCTTCACTTCACCACCTCTCATCCCTGCTGCAAATCTCCTTATACTCGCAGTCAAAACATGCGTACTTCTTCCACCTCTCCATAATCCCTGAAAGCTCTATATCCTTCCACAAAACCTTATCTCCAGGCTTTACTCCGAGCAAATTCATTGCAATGAGATCAAGTTCTGTTATCTGTTCCTCCCCTTTGGTGCATATCCCTTCCCTGAGGTGTGGACATGGCTGACAGACTTCATCAGCACCCATAACCACCTCAATTTCTTCACTTTCAGCCCGGGATAATATCCCTCTCAGGTTTTCAACATAGGCCTGAGTGTATCCCTCTCCTCTGAAGAAGTGAAGGCAGATGAGATGATGTGCCCTGAGACGCATGAAAGTCAGTGGAGATGTGTGTTTAAATAATTAAAGTCAGGATCGAATTATCAGATTAAATCTGGAGGAATCGGCTGCCCTTCAGAATGCTATTCAATCTCTTTCACAACTTTTCCCTTCTCCGAGGGTATTACCTCTACTATCGCATTCTCAAATCTGAGGTTAAATGTTTTACCCAAAACCCTATCAAGAAAAACAGCAAGGGCTGCCACCTCACTGTGGGGTTGATTTCCAATGGCAATGTTCATATCACACAGTTCATATATTTCCGGAGGTACCTTCTCTGCCCCCACAACAACAAGTATTCTGTTATGCTTTTTTATTTCCTCAATCCTCTCAGGAAGAGGTATCCCATACATTGTCAGATGAACTTTGAGACCATTGAAATCTTTCAAAAGCTTTCTCCAGTTTGCTTCCTCAATAAAAAAGTCACCTCCCCACCTGGATACTACATCTCTGACCGATTCAAATAGTTTATCATCTCTGCTACTGAAATATATTCCCCTTGCCCCAAAAGCCCTGGCTGTAAGAGCCACATGGGTAGAGACTCTTTTATCTCTCTCCTTTCTGTGTCCGAGCCTGAGGACGAAAACTTCCACATCCTGAGTTAAACAAATGATTTAATTATTTTTCCTGCTCTCCCCACAAAGGTTTATATCTCCCCCTTCCAACCTTTTACCGGATGAACTTCGAGATAACAGACAAGGATGTTATGGGCAGAACTGGAAGACTTAAAACTCCAAGCGGAGTTATTGATACTCCTGCCCTGATGCCTGTAATCAATCCCAATCTCAACTTCATAGATGTAGGAGAGATGAAAAAAATTGGTGCTCAGGCTGTTATCACAAACTCCTATATTATCTACAGAAACAGAAATCTGAGAGAGATTGCAGTAGAGAAAGGAGTACATGGTCTCATCAAAAGTGATATCCCTGTGATGACAGATAGCGGCAGTTATCAGTTGATGGTCTATGGAGATGTTGAAATCGATAATCAAACGATTGTGGAGTTCCAGAACAGGATAAAATCCGACATTGTAGTCCCTCTCGATATTCCAACACCACCTTACTCAGAAAGGGAGAGAGCTGAGAGGGAGCTGAGAGTAACACTTGAGAGGGAAAGGGAAGCTATTGAACTGCATTCAGAAATAGGAGATGATAGACTTATCTCCGCACCGATTCAGGGTTCAACTTTCATGGATTTAAGAAGAAAAAGTGCTGAAGAAGTTTCAAAGCTCAACGCAAGCTTTTTCCCAATTGGAGGTGTGGTTCCACTCTTAGATAGTTACAGATTTCAGGATGTGGTCAGGATTATACTGGAGGTAAAATCCGTTCTTCCTCCATCCGCCCCTGTTCATCTTTTTGGAGCTGGACATCCAATGATTTTTTCAATAGCTGCTGCTCTTGGGTGTGATTTTTTTGATTCTGCAGCTTATGCCCTTTACGCCAAGGATGATAGATATCTGACTGTTTATGGCACAAAAAAACTTGAGGAATTGCATTATTTTCCATGCAACTGCCCTGTATGCAGCAACTATACACCAGATGAGCTTCGAAAGATGCCAAAAAAAGAGAGAGAACTCGAACTTGCTCGCCACAACCTTCATGCATCCTTTGAAGAGCTGAATACAGTAAAACAGGCTATAAAAGAAAAAAGTCTTTTTGAACTTGTAGAGAGCAGGATAAGAGGTCATCCCTATCTTGTTTCAGCCTGGAGGATAATAAAAGAATATGAGGAGACTCTGGAGCTTTATGATCCGTCTTCAAAACAGGGTTTCTTCTACACCGGAATTGAAACACTCTACAGACCATCCATAAAAAGACATCATGAAAGGATGCTGAACTTGGAGCTGGAGAAGGATAGCTATCTGATCTCAACTAAAGAAAATAGCGATTTTAAACTGATTCCTGCCTTTGGGGTGGTTGCTGGAGAGTTCTATCCTGCCGGTCATGCTGAGATGCCGGAAGATGAGTATGTGGAAGATGAGGCAATTCTTGAAGGCTTAAAGGGACTGCTGAAATTTCTCAAACAGTACAGCAACAAAAGCTTCAAAGTGGAACTGAGCAGAAGATGGTTCAAGATTCTCTCCCTCCACAGAATTGAGCTCCCTGACAATGCAGAGGTTATCTTAAAGGATTGATGAGAATGAAATGTGAAACATATCTCATAAAGAGGGACGGCTGGGCAAGAGTGGCTGAGTTCAGAATTGACGATGAGAGTTACCTTTCTCCAGCAGTTCTGGGCAGAAATAGCATTCTGGAAAGGATAGAACTGAGGTTTGCCCCTTACAGCCTCAAAGAGTTTGATAGAGAGAGATTTGAGAGACTTTACTTTGAGGATGAAACCTTCATTGCCGCAACAGGACTTTCAATTCTCCCACCAAAAAAAATTGTGAAAAGCATAATCGAATTGAGAACAAAGGATTTCACAAAACCACTTTTAGCCACAGGTATATGCACCCCTCAGAACCTTGCCTTTCTTGTTTACCTCGGTGTGGATTTCTTTGACAACTCCACTGCACTGATGGCTGCCCACAGACGAATTTACTTTTATGAGGAGGGATTTTTGAACTTTGATAAAATGAAGGAGCTACCATGCCACTGCGATGCATGCTGGAGACTTGAGAAAAGTAGTCGAGAGGTAACAGAGCTTCTAAAAGAGCATAACACTCTCAAACTCCTCGAACAGGCTGCTTTAGTAAGGGAGCTGATAAGAGAAGAGAACCTGAGGAACTACATCGAGGCTAAAGCAAAGTTCAGTCCTGAGCTGACCGTTATGCTCAGGGAGGCTGATAAGCATCCGGAATTTTCCGAAAAAATGCAGCCCAGGTTCAGGAGAAGCACTGTTCTGCCAACAACCATGGAGTCATTCAGCAGATTTGAAATTTCCTACTTCCTCAAAAGAGTAGCTGAAACATATAATCCAAAGACTGATTATCTCCTCATACTCCCCTGTTCTGCAAAAAAACCCTACCTCCTTTCAAGAACGCACAAAGCGGTAAGAAATGCAATTGGAAAGCTTTCATCGAGAGTGGATGAGATAATAGTATCATCCCCTCTCGTTGTTCCAAGGGAGTTTGAACTCCTCTATCCTGCAATGAACTATGACACTCCCGTTACAGGAATCTGGACAGATGATGAGGTAGACTTCGTTGCAAAACATCTGTCAAAACTCACTGAGGGTTTTGAGAGGGTCATAGCCCATGTGGATGGTGGTTACAAAAAAGTCGTTGAAAAGGCATGTGCAGAGGTGGAGGTAGTTTATACTGCAGAAAAGGGAATTACTTCAAGAGAATCTCTGAGAAAACTCAGGAGAGAGCTTGAAGAGCTTCCGAAAACGGATAAAGATCTCTATGTATCCATATTCGAGAGCATGATGCGATATCAGTTCGGTTTTATTCCAGAGGTGGAGGGTGGAGCGGATAATTTAAAAATAAGGGGTAGATATCCCAATCTGGAATTCTATAGAAGAAAGGAAAGAATTGCAAGAATTGATATGATTTATGGGATGATCGATATTGATATCCCGCTTACAGATGTTTTCATTGAAAAGAGAATTAATCTGGTTGAGATAGGGGATTTTGAGCCAAAGGGTACGATTTTCTCTTCTGGCGTTGAGTGGGCGGACAGTAGAATTCGCCCCAATGACATAGTTTTCTTCAGGAATGATAACTTTACTGGTGTCGGAAGAGCGTTCATGTCTGGAGAAGAAATGCTAACAGAAGAGAAAGGTATTGCAGTAGAGGTAAGAAGAAAGAAAAGGCTGTGAGAATTTAAATTTAGCTCTAAATTTGACAGGTTCATACTCTAATTGGTATTCAACCGCTCGTGCAGAAATCTCAAATATTTTGATGATAGGTCTTAAATAAGCCTGGAATATAATATTATCAATGAAGAAAAAGTACTTCTTCTGGTTTATTCTTGGTTCACTTTCAGTTTTCTTCGCAGAAGTGGTCTCAGGTTCAACAATCTTTCCTTTTTTCAGTCCATGGGGTATTCTTGTTGTTTTTCCCCTTTACACATTGCACACCCTCATATTAGTCCATCTCGTTTTCAGGTTTGGAAAACCAGACATCTACAAACTTTTTTTAGCGGGTGCAGTCTTTGGCCTCTACGAAGCTTATATAACCAAAGTCCTGTGGGAGCCACCCTGGGGTCCACAGATACTAATTGGAGGAGTTGGAGTTTTCCAACTTCTGGTTCTTGTTTTCTTCTGGCATCCCTTTATGTCATTCATAATCCCCGTACTCCTCGGTGAGACCTTCCTGACAGGCTCTCGCGAAGTAATAGAGGGCATGCCCGGCTGGTTTTATGGATTATTCAAAACAAAGAAAAGAGCCTATGCCTCACTTCTGATTTTTACATTTTTCTGCGGGGTTTCACATGCTGTAAACTCTCCATCATCGGAGATTTCAATGCTATCTGGTGTTTCAAATACTGCCATCATAATCGGATTGATTTACATCTGGAGGTATAAAGGGTTAAACACCTATTCTTTCCGTGAGCTCATGCCCAGTAAAAGGGAGTTCAGGGTTCTTTTTATCCTGCTAATTTCCATGTATGCTGTTCTGAGCTTGTCAATTAACAGAGAAGCTATACCTGAAATTCATGGTCAGCTAAGCATATGGCTACTGTATGTCTTCTTCGGATTTCTTCTGTATCGTAACCTCAGGCTCTCCGATTTAAAGAGAATACATTTCCCGGTTGGCTTTTCTTACAGGCTTCTCATCCTCTTTGCATTTCTGTTTTCCATTATCTCATCCACAACCAAGTCAGTATCTTTCATTGCACTGGCTTTCTGGCCAATTGGAGTTTTTTCAGGGCTGTTAATTTTCATACAGGCTGTATTGAGAGTATTTCGAAGAAGGAAACACATATTTTCAGCTGAAAATAGATGAGGTTACAGGGGTGATTCCAAATAAGCTCCCAGACTTTTTCCCAATCAATAACCTTGCCTGAAGAACAAACCAGGAACATTAATAAGCCAATCCACCTATTTTTATACCATGCGTATGGATTTCATCATCTTAGGTATGGCTCTCATAATGATCGGGCTTTCAATGCTCTCACTCTCCACAGTCAACGCAGATGTGGGTGGAGTGATACTGATTGGTCCGATCCCCATAGTCTTCGGAACATCCACCGAATCAGCTTACTCCGCTCTTTTTGGAGCCCTCATCATTTTTCTCATCTTCTTTGCTCTCATGAGAATGAGGTGGTAGAATGCTCGAGCTTATTGCCTATTTTCTGATTCTGACGGGCATAATTCTGATTTTTGCCGGGATGATTTCGAGAGTAGAATATCCAGAAGATGTCCATGAACCCTTTGAAGAGTCTCGCTATGAAGATTTCGAGATTGAGGAGAAAAAGATTGAAAGAAGAAAAGTGAAAGGTGCGGGAATCGTGATGATTGGTCCAATTCCCATAATTTTTGGAGACTCAAAATATGCTCTTTACCTTGCAATCCTTGCAATCTTTCTGATGCTATTCGGATTTTTGTTTATGATTTCCATCTGAGGTGGTTGAATGATGAGGTTGATGAGGTGATTGAATGATAGAAGAACATGAAATAGTTAAAGAAATACACTACTTTGAGAAGCCAGGAAAGGAGAACACAAATAAAACCCTTGAGCTTGCAGTAAAAAGAGCCGAAGAACTCGGGATAAAATACATTGTTGTTGCATCCTCTACAGGAGAGACTGCCAGAAAACTGATTGACCTTCTTCAAGGCAAGAAGATAACGCCGGTCGTTGTAACATATCACAGAGGATTTTACAGAGAAGGTGAGGACTCGATGGACTCAGAGACAGAGAAAATGATTCGAGAGAGAGCAATCTTTGTCAGACAATCTCACATTCTTTCCGGACTTGAGAGGAGCATATCGAGGAAGATCGGGGGAGCTTCAAGAACTGAGGCTATAGCTGAGGCATTGAGAGCTCTATTTGGACATGGATTAAAGGTATGTGTGGAGATAACAATAATGGCTGCTGATAGCGGGACAATTCCCATCGAAGAAGTAATTGCCATTGGAGGAAGGAGCAGGGGAGCTGATACCGCTGTTGTAATACGACCTGCACACATGAACAACTTCTTCGACATGCAGATAAGAGAGATAATATGCATGCCAAGAGAGAAAAGATGATGGAGGGATAGGGTGAAAGTCCTTTTCATAACATCAAACAGGGGAAAGTTCGAGGAAGCAAGAAAGATAGGGGAAAAATACGGAGTTGAAGTTGAGTGGAAGCGGGAAGAGTACGAAGAATATCAGGGTAACTCCTTGGAAGAAATTGCTGAAAAAAGCGCTATGGTACTCTCGAAAAAGATCGGAGAGCCTTTTTTCATCGAAGATAGTGGACTTTTTATTGATGCACTTAATGGATTTCCCGGTCCCTATTCATCCTATGTTTTTAAAACCATAGGTAATGAGGGGATTCTGAAACTGATGGAGGGTAAAGATAACAGAGAAGCAAGATTTATTGCAGTTGTGGCCTACTTTGATGGTGAGAAAATCTCAACCTTTAGAGGAGAGGTTAAAGGTGAGATCTCAAAAGAGATGAGGGGTATGCATGGATTCGGATATGATCCAATTTTCCTGTATGATGGAAAGACCTTTGCAGAAATGGGTGATGAGAAAAATAAGGTGTCCCACCGAAGAAAGGCACTCGAAAATTTCTTTTCATCAATTTTCAACCAATAGACTGGTATAGAGCAGTTCGCTTATTGTTTACCATTGTTATTTTCAATTTACAGTTAATTTATAGTTAGCAAATCTACAAGTGCTGAAATAATATGCGAATGCACTATATCCTGCCTGCAATCCATCGAGTGCATAATCCCTCTAACCAAATTCTTATCAGTGATTCACCAGTTATAAGAATGTGAGAAAAAGCTGGGATAGCATTCATAATTGGTGAACTCCCATATCCAAGACTGACCACTACTGAGGATTACCAACAGCAAAGAAACCCTAAGAACCACGAGCATCAGCAAAAACTAGATATTCTTTCTCTGAACAAATTAACTTCTGTTTCATTGCAGAAAGTATGCTATTTTACAAAATGCTGCAAAAAATTTTTAAGTTGCACTCAAGTTGGTTTTTGAAGGTGATGCTCATGGCAAGAATGCATGCAAGAAGAAGAGGCAGTTCAGGATCAAAAAGAGTTTATCGTGATTCTCCTCCTGAATGGATAGATCTAACTCCTGAAGAGGTGGAAAAGAAAATAATAGAACTCCACAATGAGGGTTACGAACCAAGCATGATAGGGTTAATTCTCAGAGATAGGTATGGGATACCATCAGTCAGACAGGTAACAGGTAAGAAGCTCGTAGCTCTTCTGAGAGAGAAAGGAGCAAAAATTGACTATCCCGAAGATTTAAAATCCCTTATAAAAAAGGCTCTCAATCTCAGAAAACATCTTGAAACCCATAAAAAGGATTTCCACAACAAAAGAGGTCTTCAGCTAATCGAAGCGAAAATCTGGAGACTTTCCAGATACTACAAGGACAAGGGGCTTCTTCCAAAGGACTGGAAGTACGATCCGGAGAAGCTAAGAATCGCTCTGAGAAAATAATTTTCCTTTTTTCAAGTTTGCTATTTTCGGGTTTGCTACATAGTATTTACTCCATAACCCTCCTGAGGAACCACACCTCCATTTTTATACAGCTCTGCGCCTCACATTCAAATTCCCTGCATCCAAAACAGGGAGGGAGACCCGTCAGATCCTCCATCCTCTCCATTATTTCCTGAAGGCTCAGGTCTTCCTCCTTTTCTTCCTCAATTTCCGCATCAGCGGGAACTATCTTGAAGGTTTTTACACCATCCACCACAACTTCAATTCTGCGAATGATGTCCTCTTTTTCGAGTTTTCTCAAAATCCTTGAGCACTTGCTACTGTCTATATTTAGCTCTTTCCACAAATCTTTTTGAAGAATAGACCCCTTTTTCTCGAGAATCTGTATTATCTCATCTCTGGTGTCCATTCCAGCTTACTCCTACTCGTATGGTTGTATCAGTATAACATTGTTGCCTCTGAGTACTATATGCCCGAGATTTCTGACCTTCTCGTCATTCTTGTACTCTACAGCATTACTCAGATGGAGATTCATGTAGTCGTCCACACTTTCAAGTCTACCCACTAAGTCACTCTCTTCACCCTTCATCTCAACCTTGATCATCTTTCCAATCAGAGTTTTCACCATCTGGTTCGGAAGCATTCAATCACCTCTTTTTTTCACAAATTATTTTGAAGGATTTCAATTCACCTCTGAATTTCTCCTCCCACATTTCCAATCTGCTGACCAAATATTTTAGCATTGTGGTGTCGGGAGGAGGGAAATTAATTTTTCGATTTGTTTTGAACTCATTTGCAGTGAGTAACAAAAACAGTTTATACAGGAAGTATGAAATTCAGCTATGAAGGTTCTGGTAACAGGGGGAGCAGGATTCATCGGCAGCCATGTTGTTGATAGGCTAATTCAGAGAGGAGATGATGTAACGGTTTTTGACAACCTCTCTTCCGGAAAACAAGATTTCATTAACGAGAAGGCTGAGTTTATAGAGCTTGATCTGGTAAAAGATGATGATAAGCTCAACCTCGAGGGTTTTGAGGAGGTATGGCATATTGCTGCCAACCCCGATGTCAGGATTGGTTCTCAATCACCTGAGAGTATTTACTACAATAACATTCAGGCTACATTCAACATTCTCGAAGCAATGAGGAAATACGGTGTTGGTAGAATCATTTTCACCTCTACATCTACTGTTTATGGTGAAGCTAAGGTTATTCCTACTCCAGAAACCTATCCTCCGCATCCAATCTCGATCTATGGTGCGTCAAAACTTGCCTGTGAAGCTCTGATAGCATCTTACTGTCATACCTTTGACATGAAGAGCTGGATATACAGATTTGCCAATGTAATAGGAAGGAGAAGCACTCATGGTGTTATCTATGATTTTATAATGAAACTGAGAAGGAATCCAGAGAAACTTGAAATTCTCGGTGATGGAGAGCAAAACAAATCCTACATATACATTGATGATTGCATCGATGCCATGTTCCATGGACTGAAAAGTGATGGAGATGTTAACATATTCAATATCGGCAGTAATGACCAGATAAAGGTCAAAAGGATAGCAGAAATAGTCTGTGAGGCTATGGGGCTCAAGCCAAGGTTTGAATTTACAGGAGGGAAAAGAGGATGGAAAGGCGATGTTCCTGTGATGTTTCTCTCGAATGAGAAGTTGAAGACAATTGGATGGAAACCGAGATATAATTCGGAAGAGGCTGTAAAAAAGGCAGTAAAAGATCTCCTTAGCATATAATTTTGCTATACGGCTATCCAAGATCCAAGTTAGCCTACATTACCCCCTATTCTTCCCCCTCTCCCAGGAAAAGCTTCTCGATATCCACCCCATGTGTTTCCTTGACGACATTCAGCACAATCATCGTGTATGTCTTTACAACATGCTCCATCCCAGCAACTTTCTTTACAAAGCTGTTAAGGGTCTCTCTATCCCTGAACTTTGCCACAAGCATCATATCAAACTCTCCCGTCACATCGTAGAGAGCTGTGACATTTGGTTCCTTGGCAATCTCCTTCTCAATCTCAACAAGGTATCCTCCCTCTGCAGTAACACCTATAACTGCAATCAGGTTAAATCCCAGTTTCTGATGATCTATAACAGGGATAAACCGCTCTATAACACCCATTCTTCTCATTTTATTTATCCTGTTGTAAACAGTTCCTTCTGCGACACCCAGTTTTTCCGCAATTTCTCTCAGGCTCTTTCTTGCATCATCCTGAAGTTCAACAAGAATCTTTATGTCAAGCTGATCCAGTTTTTCACCCATAAAACACTTTAAACTTTAAAATATTTTTAATTTTCCCTGATTTTTCTGATGATTCTGTAGTGTAAAAATTTAAAATTAAAATAAAAAATTCAATCCTCATCAGGAACAAATTTTGTTCCATAATATATTATACCATCTTCACCGTCCTCAAAGTACTTTCTGAAGGCTTTCTTAACTCTCATGCCAGTTCGAATTTCGTTTTCACTGCACACAACCTGCGATGTAATCACAGGACCGTTATCAAGCTCTATGAGGGCAATGATGTAGGGTTTCTCCAGCTTGTACTCCTCAGGAGTGTCGTGCACGACAGTATAACTCAAAACCTTACCCTTTCCTTCAAACATCTCCTCTTTTATACTACTCCTCCTTCTACAAATCGGACAGAAGTTTCTTGGTGGATAATATTTTGTATTGCAGGTCTCACAAACACTTCCGACTATATCATATCTGTACTTTATTTTTCTCCAGAACCTGGGAAGCATTAGACCACCCCATAAATTGTAACAACTGCAGTTGCACCTGTTCCACCTATATTCAAAGATAAACCCGTTTCACAGTCAACCTGCCTCTTCCCTGCTTCTCCCCGAAGCTGAGATGTAATTTCAACTGCCTGTCTTATTCCCGTTGCTCCAATTGCATGTCCACACGCCTTCAATCCTCCGCTCGGATTTACAGGAAGAGATCCATCAAGTTCGGTTATCCCCTCTCTTATAAGCTCTGCTCCCTTTCCTTTCTCCACGAAACCCAGATCCTCATAAGCCATTATCTCCGCTATCGTAAAAGAGTCGTGTATCTCCACCACATCGATGTTTTGCGGTGAGACTTCTGCCATCTTGTAGGCAAGAGATGCTGCTTTTCTTACAGCCTCCATTGTGGTGATGTCCCTTCTGCTATGCAGTGCAAGATAATCACTTGCCTGGGTGCAGGATTTGATGAAAACCAGATTGTCCGCGTATTCCTTTGCAATCTTTTCATTTGCGAGAATAACTGCTGCTGCACCATCACTCAAAGGAGCACAGTCAAGGAGGCGAAGGGGTTCTGCAACCTTGGGTGAGTTCAGAACATCTTCCACAGTTATTTCCCTCCTGAACTGTGCTTTTGGATTCAATGCCCCATTTTTGTGATTTTTCACACTTACTCTTGCGAGGTCTTCAGGGGTTGTACCATACATCTCAAAGTGCTTCCTCGCCATGAGAGCGTAAAGAGCTGGAATCGTTGCTCCAACAAAACCTTCCCACTCTCTGTCTGCTGAAGAAGCCATGATATCAGTGGTCATTTCAGATCCAACATCCGTCACTTTCTCTGCACCAGCAGCAATGACAATGTCATGTACACCAGAAGCTACTGAAAGATAAGCCTGCCTTAAAGCAAGCCCTCCACTGGCATCTGCAGCCTCAACCCTGGTTGCAGGCACACCAAGTTCTGCAAGTCCAGAATAGTCTGCAATCAGAGCAGCTATATGCTCCTGAGCCAGATACCTTCCACCACTCATGTTTCCTATATATATGGCTTCAATCTCCTTTCCTTCAAGCCCGGCATCCTCTATAGCGTCTATTCCTGCTTTGAGAACAATTTCTCTAAATCCACTATCCCATAACTCACCAAATTCACTCTGTCCAACTCCAATAATCGCAACTCTTTCCATAGTATCACCAGACTATTTCATCTTTATTTTCTTCCTCAATTTCAGGTATGTACTGTAGTCAACATGAACTCCCTGGTTTATCTTGTCCCAAACCGCTGGTTTTCTGGGATAAGATTCAATTCTATCAGTTATGTTGAAAATGAATGCATCACTCCCTGCTCCCGAACCAAAAGAGACAAGCAAAACCTTTTCACCGGGCTTTGCTATGTCAAGAACGGCGGAGAAGCCAAGAATCGAGGAGCCTGAATAGGTGTTCCCCACCATCCGCACCACCAGCCCCTGCTCGATCTGTTCCTTCCTGAAGCCCAGCATTCTCGCTGCTCTTACCGGAAACTTTCCGTTTGGCTGATGAAATACCGCATAATCAAAATCTTCAGCCTTATAGCCGTTTTCCTCCATTATCTTCCGGGCTGCAGAAATTACATGGCGGAAATAAGCAGGTGTGCCAGTGAACCTTCCACCATGACTCGGATAAGGCTGTCCTTCTCTCCTCCAGAAATCAGGTGTATCTGAAGTGAAAGATAAGGTGCTCTCAATCTCAGCAATAGGTTTATCACCGATGATGAAAGCCGCTCCCCCAGCTGAGGCTGAATACTCAAGAGGGTCTCCAGGAGCGCTCTGACTCGTATCTGCCCCGATTGCAAGTCCAAATTCAATCATCCTGGACTTAACCATGCCAAGACAGGTTTGAATCCCTGCAGTACCGGCTTTACAGGCAAACTCGAAGTCAGCAGCATGGAAAAAGTTCCCGCATCCAAGAGCGTCGCCAACAATTGTTGCGGTTGGTTTAACTGCATAGGGATGGCTTTCAGAGCCGACAAATATTGCTCCGATTCTTTCAGGGTCTATTCCACTTCTTTCGATTGCCTCTCTCGCAGCCTCTACAGAAATCGTGGCTGTATCTTCATCTATATCCGGAATGCTCTTCTGAAAGACTCCCAGTCCACTCCTGATGTTCTCCGGATTTTCTCCCCAGACTCTCGCAATTTCCTCTGCTCTAATCCTGAATCTCGGGATGTAAGTACCATAAGCTACAACTCCCGCTTTCATTTTACAAACCTCCTCAAACTTCTTATCATATCATTGATTGGTTTTTCAGAGACTATCAGTGGAATTCTTTCCACCTTAGATATTTTTATGGCAATTTCATCAACCTTATTAGGTTTCAAGCCGTGCAGAACAATCAAAGCTGGTTTAAAAGTAGCAACCCTCACTGCAACAAGCGGTGACCTGCCAGAGGAGACTTTCGTGAAAATCATTGCTCGCTCGGATGTGAAGCCGTAGAGTTTGTAAAAGTCGTAAGAATTGAGCTTTAGAATTGCATCTAAGCTGTCTATGACTGTATGCCCGTTCACATGTCTTTCAAAACTGTTTACAGGTATTCCCTCTATTACTTCTATAAAATCATGAAAGGCAATAGGTTTTTCATATTCCATCATATCTATTATAACATCCACATTGAACCCGTACAGAAAGTCCCGGAATTTGGAAAGGGTCATATACCCCCTCTCTGCATCAATTGAGATCAGAGCCTCAATAAGTTTTCTTATGAAGGCAATCCCGGGAGATTTTCTTCTGTCACTTTCATAATCACTTATAACAGATGGGGAGACCCCAAGCTTTTCAGAGAGGTCTTTCTGAGAGACCTCAAATATGTTTCTCCACTTCTTTATCGTTTTCCCCGGGTTACTGGAGAAGATTATATCACCTGAGATTTTATCAACAAGCATTCTCGCAGCATCGTCCATACCCGAAAAAAGGGGTTTCTAATTTATAAATTTATCGAAAATTATCGAATTGGACTTCGTCAATCAACTATATTGAAAATAGCACAGCAAGATATTTATGCTGAGCGCTTTAAAGACTTCTCTGATTGATTATCAATCACTGAATTTGATGGTGGTGTTATGAAGGTCTGGATTATCGGCTCATACGGGATTGTATCAACCACCGCGATGGTTGGTGCAAAGAATATAGAAAAAGGTTATGATGAGTTCACAGGACTCGTTTCAGAACTCCCTCACTTCAATAATTTGAAGAAGAATATCTCATCAGGATTTGAGTTTGGAGGGCATGAGGTGAGGATGAAGGAGAACGCCTATGAGGCTGCCCTTGAACACTGGGAACTCAACAGACATTTCGATAAAAGTTTTCTTGAAACCGTCAGAGACGACCTTGAGAGAATCGTTGCCAAGCCCGGAACTGCACTTAACTGTGGAACTGGGCTTTCAGAGCTTGGAGAGCTAAAAACACTCGAAGATGATGGACTTAACCTTAGAGAAATAGCCGATACACTCATATCTGACATGAAGAAGTTTGCAGATGAGGAGACAGTGGTTATAAACATTGCTTCAACCGAGCCTTTGCCAAACTACAGCAAGGATATCCATGGAAGCATTGAAGGATTTGAAAGAGCTATCGATGACAACAAGAAAGAGTACATCTCGGCGAGCATGCTTTACGCCTATGGAGCACTGAAACTCGGTCTCCCCTATGCAAACTTCACACCAAGTGCAGGTTCAAGCATACCTGCCCTTAAAGAGCTTGCCATCAAAAACAGGGTACCACATGCAGGAAACGATGGAAAAACAGGTGAGACGCTGGTTAAAACAACTCTCGCCCCCATGTTTGCCTACAGAAATCTGAAAATACTTGGATGGATGGGTTACAACATTCTCGGTGATTTTGACGGAAAGGTTTTAAGTCACAACGATAACAAGGAGAGCAAGGTTTTCAGCAAAGACAGTGTTCTTGAGAAAATTCTCGGGGAGTCTCCATACAGCATAACAGAAATTGAATACTTCCCAAGTCTGGTCGACAACAAGATGGCTTTTGACTTCATTCACTTCAGAGGATTCCTTGGCACAGCAATGAAGTTCTACTTTATCTGGGATGCTATAGATGCGATTGTTGCAGCACCACTGATTATAGATTTAGCGAGGTTTTTGATTTTTGCCAAGAAAAAGGGACAGTACGGTGTTGTAAAAGAGTTGGGCTTTTTCTTCAAAAGCCCCATGGACACCGATATCGTGAACACCCACAAGCAGTTTGAGATCCTTGTCGATTGGTTCAGAGGACTTCAGTAAGACAATCATTTAACTTTCAAATTTCAAATACCTAACCTTTTAAAAGGGTTTGTACAAAGCCTTAATGATGTCAGCAACCAACGCCCTTTATTAGGTAAAAACCCTATTCATTTTTCAATTTCAGCAAGCTTTTCCAGTGCCTCAAGCAGATTTTTAAATTCTTCATCCGAGAGCCCTTTTAGCTTCCTTGCTCTTCCGAGAGTTATTGTTTTGGCTAACACCTTTCTCAAAACAGGGTTTTTAAGGGGTGTAAAACCATACCGGACTAAAATGTCCAAAGCTTCAGGGTATCTTTCAATGAGCTTTCCAACATTTGTATTCTCATCAATTTTAAACTCTTCTCTCGTTTCAAGTTCCGCAGGTCTTTCCTTCCACAGTTTAACAATGGTGTATCCATCCATCTCCTTTATCTCATATTTTGAAGTTATCTCTTCTATATGCTGGATAAACTTCACAGAGTCTGAGTCAATTATAAAGTCCAGAAATTCTCCCTCTTCAACCTCTTCCAAACTCATTACAGCTCTCTCTAACATCTCAGTAAATTCCATACCCCTTAAATCTACCAATCCACCCATACAATTACATAGATTTCAAAATATATTATATTTTTCAATGATACAGTGGGAAACAAAATCAAAATTTATCAGAAATTAGATGGTACCGGCAAATGTTTATTTAGTTTGAAAACTAAAAACTTTTAGCATGACTGAGGCGTTAAAAAATTCTGAGAGTAAAAAAGAGATGCTTAAAAACCTGCTCAGACAATTGCATGAGGGAAAAGATGTTAAAGAACTTAAAGAGCAGTTCAGAGATGTTTTGATAGGCTTATCTCCTCTGGAGATTCCACTCATAGAACAGGAGCTTGTAAGTGAAGGGATATCAACAAGGGAGATTGCCAAGATGTGCGATATACATGTTGAACTTTTCAGGGAGAGCGTTGAGGGGGCGTTTGATGTGAGTGATCTGCCTCCTGGACATCCCCTTCAAACACTTTACATGGAGAACAACGAAATTGTGAAGGATGCTGAAATGCTAAACCTGCTTGTAACCACACTGGAAAAAGATGGGGAGATACAGAATGAGATACTTGAGAATCTAACTGATCTCGTGAATGAACTCGTTAAAGTGGGACATACACACTACAACAGAGAAGAGATGCTGATTTTCCCCTACATCGAGAGAAGAGGTATTACAGCTATTCCTAACGTGCTCTGGTTTAAGCATGATGAGATCAGAGCGAGATTGAGAAAGCTTATCAGATTACTTTCCGAGGATCCTGGGGATGCATGGAAGGAATACATTGGAAAAATCAGCAGAAAAGCAATAGATGTATCGTCAGCCCTGATAGATATGGTTTTCAGGGAGAACAATATATTCTACCCAACTCTAAAAGTTCTGCTTTCTGAGGGAGAATGGAAAGCGATTAAGCAACAGGAACACCAGATTGGATACTACAAGGTTTCTCCACCCGAGTGGGTGTCCAGTGTGAAACCCCTGCAACCCTATGAGATAGATGCATCGCTTACACCTGAACAGCTCATAAATCTGCCTCAAGAAGTGCAGGAGATTCTAAAGGGTCAGATTATCAAACCGGACGACTATAAGGTTAAAAAAGAGGGAGACATGGAATTTTATGTTGGATTTCTTTCAAAACAGGAAATAAATGCCATTTTCAAAACGCTCCCCTTTGACATAACCTTTATCGATTCCAGAGATAGGGTGAGGTTTTTCTCAGGGAAAGATAGAATATTCACAAGAACTCCATCAATTATAGGCAGAAAAGTTCAGTTTTGTCACCCACCGAGGAGTGTTCACATCGTTAATAAGATACTGAAGGCATTTAAGGAAAGAGAGAAAGATGTTGCTGAATTCTGGATTCAGATGGGAAAAAGAAAGATACACATAATATACTTTGCAGTAAGAGATGATAGTGGAGAGTATCTTGGAACTCTTGAAGTAGTTCAGGATATAACCGATATTAAGAGAATAGAAGGGGAAAAAAGACTGCTGAAGTGGAACAAAAGCTGAATCCATTTGCATTTAACCCTTATATCTACAAACCCAGTTAAGCTAATATATCAGAGCAAGAAAATACTCCTGTGGATGATCTTTCAAAAGCTTACCTCATGAAAAAGTTTGGAGAGTACTATTCAAAAGCTGAGCTTACACCTCCTCCTGACTTTGAAAGGAGGGAATGGGCTTTTGTATTTCTCGAAAACCTTCCTGCATTTTTCATGCACAGGCACATCTCTTTCCACTCTCTTGAGTCCCTGAGATCCTTTTTGATTTCTTCACCACCAGCCCACATTTATTATTCCTCTGCATGCTATGATAAACCATCTGAACCGATGGAGAGAAAGGGATGGCTTTTTGCTGACCTCATATTCGATATAGATGCAGATCACTTGCCCCTCAAGCCAGGAACGAAAATGGAGGATGCAATAGAGATAGCAAAAAGAGAGATTATCCGCCTTACGGAGATCCTTGAGAATGATTTTGGGGTTGATGCCAGAAAAATAAAAATTGTCTTTTCAGGTGGCAGAGGGTATCACATCCATGTTTATGATGAGAATTTCAGGAGACTCGAATCCCCTGAAAGAAGAGAAATAGTCGATTATCTCTCCCTCAACTCCCCCGAAATATCCTCTGCAAGCATGCAGATGATCAGGGTGAGGAGATGCTTTCTTGCCTTTATAAAAAAACTCATTGAAAAAGGGAATCTATCAGAAATCTTGAAAAAACAGGGCTTGAGAAAGGATGTAACTGAAAGATTAGAAAAAAAGCTAAAAATCATGATTTCAGACGAGGAGCTTTCAAAAAAATTCCTTTCTGGAAAATACTCCATTGAAAAAATAACCAGCAGCAAGAAGTTCCTCGAACTTACCGATAAAATTATAGAGAGCTGCATTTCAAAAGTTGGAGTGCATATAGATGCCCCCGTTACAGCTGATGTTAAAAGGTTGATAAGATTCCCCGGTTCAATCCACGGAAAAAGCGGTCTGAGGGTAATGGAAGTAAGCCGTGACCACCTTGAGGAGTTTGATCCTTTCATTGATGCGATTGCATTTGGGGATGAAAAGGTTGAAATAAGGTTGATACCAAATGTCAGGGTTGAGGTGAGAATGGGGGGAGAGATATTCAAACTCCGGGGTGGAGAAAAGATTAAGATCCCCGAGTTTCTTGCTGTACACCTTATCTGCAGGGGGATGGCGAGATATGGATATTGACGAGCTTCTTATTATCCTTGAAAAAAACAGAAACAGGCTTACCAAACTTGAAGATGACTTTTATGAGAAGATACAGGAAAAAATTTCCGAGCTGGAAAATCTGAGAAAAGAGGCTGATGACTACGAAATTTCCAGGATTGATGACAACATCCGGACAATCAGACGGATTCACAGGAAAATCTTTGAGACCCGGACGAGTAAAATCATAAGGGCAGCCTGGGCAGCTGTGTGTGGCGAGGGAGGGAGTGTGGAAAATCTGACCTCAGTGGAAAGAAATCTCTATGCCAAGCTTGTTGAAACTCTCTCAGATTACAGAGATGCAGTTATTTCCGGGATGAAAAAAGCAGTTGATGAAAAGCATATTGAAAAAGATCTCCCAGAATATGTGCTTGTCAGGGTGAAAACCGATATTGAGGAGTTTGAGGGGATCGATGGAAAAACATATAAATTGAGTCGGGAAGAGGTGGTTACACTTCCAAAGTTAAATGCTAAAGCACTCATTAAAGCTGATGCTGTTGAGCCAATAGAAATCATAGAGGTGAACAGAGAATGAAATACCCAAAGAAGGTAAGAACTTACTGCAAATATTGTGGGAAACATACCGTTCATGAAGTTGAAAAGGTAAGCAAAGGCAGGCAAAGCTCTCTCAGATGGATTAACAGACAGAAGGCAAGAAGAGGAAAGGTCGGGAACCTCGGAAAATTCAGCAAGGTTCCTGGTGGAGATAAGCCCACGAAGAGAGTAAATATAAGATACAGGTGTACTGAGTGTAAGAAAGCTGAACACAGACCAACCTGGAGGGCGAAAAGATTTGAGCTTGTCTGAGGTGAGCTTCATGGGCGTGAAAAAAAGCAAGTTCATAAGGGTAAAATGTCCGGATTGCGAGAATCTCCAGGTGATTTTTGACCACCCCTCCATCGATGTTAAGTGTTTGGTATGTGGAAGAACTCTTGCCGAACACAGTGGGGGAAGAGGTTCAATCAAGGCTGAGATCGTTAAAGTACTTGAGTAAATTTTAACTCTTTTTTCCCTTCGACAATTTCTGAAGCTAAAGCAGGTTCCCGAGATGAGTTCCAAGCTTGTTCGTAAGGTTGAGAGCCTCAAGCCTCTGATTGGCAGAGTAGTGGAGAAAAGGATTGATGAGTTTCTTTCAATGAGAGAAAAGGGAAATTATGCGTGGTTTAGTGAGCTTTGCTTTTGTATTCTCACAGCAAATTCTTCGGCAGAAATCGGGATTAAAATCCAAGATGCTTTAGGTTATGAGGGGTTCGCAAATCTGAGCGAGGAATCTCTGGCAACGAAGTTGAGGGAAGCCGGATACAGATTTTACAATGTGAGGGCAAAGTACATCGTTGAAGCACGCAGATATCTGAGGATAAAGGATATTCTTGAGGAAGTGGAGGAAAAGAGGGAGTGGCTCGTAAAAAATGTAAAGGGCATTGGATACAAGGAGGCAAGTCACTTCCTCAGAAATGTTGGCTTTCTGGACTATGCGATTCTTGACAGGCATATTATGAGAATAATGCATAATTCCGGTATTATAGAGATGCCAAAAAACCTTTCAAGAAAACGATACCTTGAGATAGAAAAAAGATTCATCAATCTTGCATCAAAGCTTGAAATGAGGCCCGGTGAGCTTGACCTTTACCTCTGGTACCTCTCAACCGGAAAGGTGATGAAGTAGCTTTTTGTTCAAAAAAATTTTAACCCCTGAAAAGAACTTTTTGTAATGGCTCCATCCAAGGGGGAAAAGAAAAAAGAGACCTTCACGATCTCGGAACTTGCAAAGGAGTTTGAAATAAGTACGAGAACTATAAGATACTACGAGGAGTTTGGACTGCTGTCACCAAAAAGAACTTCAGGAAATCAGAGAATTTTTACAAGAAAAGATAGAGCAAGACTCAAGCTAATTCTGAGGGGTAAAAGGCTTGGTTTCTCGTTGAAAGAGATTAAAGAAATGATCGAAATGTATGATGTTAGCGAGCCTGAACAGATTAAACTCACACTGAATTATGGAGAAAAGAAGCTTCAGGAGATTGATGAGAAAATAGAAGAACTCAAATCTTTAAGAGAAGACCTGCTTGCGATCAAAAAGATGCTCCTCAAAAGGCTGAAAGAACTTGAATCCGGAAAAAAATTGTAGGAGAGAGGTTTTGGAGATCATCGTGAGCAATCCACTTTAAAACTTTTTCAAAGGGCACAATATTTAAAAATCAGCTACAATACTTTTTTGATGACTCTAAAAAAAATTCTCCTGATTGTTATTGATGGCATCTCCGACAGACCTGTAGGTAACACAACCCCTCTTGAATCAGCAGATACACCAAATCTCGACTACTTTGCCGGGAAAGGGATTAATGGAATCATGGACACAATTTCTCCTGGAATCCGCCCCGGAAGTGATACATCCCACTTGGCTCTTTTTGGATACAATCCCTTTGAATGTTACTCCGGGAGGGGTCCTATTGAGGCTGCCGGAGCTGGAATAGAGTTAAAACATGGTGATCTTGCCTTTAGAGTGAATTTCGGTACTGTTGAAGGTAACGGAGAAAGTGTTTTCGAGAAAAAAGTTATTGATAGGAGAGCGGGAAGAATCAGCGATACAGATGCGCTCGTTGAGGCTGTAAGTAAAATAGATCTGAGCAGATTCGGGATTGAATTTACCTTTCGGAGGGGTAGCGGGCATAGAGGGGCAATAGTTTTCAGAGGAGAGATGATTTCTGACAAGGTTTCAGATACAGACCCGAAAGAGACTGGAAAAAATGTAAAAAAGGCAAAACCCCTTGATGACAGCGATAAAGCGAGAATCACGGCAGAAGCTATAAACTACTTTATGGAGGAGGCACACAGATTGCTGGACAGCCATCCGGTCAATATTGAGAGAGAGAAAAAGGGTTTGTTAAAGGGAAATGTCCTGCTGCTCCGTGGTGGTGGAGTTGTTAGAAAGGTACAATCCTTTGAAGAAAAGTTCGGGTTGAAACTTGCCTTTATAACCGGAACAACCCTTATAAAGGGGATAGGAAGGTTCATAGGAGCAGACATTATAGAAGTTGAAGGAGCTACCGGAAACAGCAGGACGAATCTGAGAGGAAAGTTCTCTGCAGCGATCAGGGCTCTCGATAGATACGATGTTGTTCTTGTACACATAAAGGCTGCAGATGAATTTGGACATGATGGTGATTTTGAGGGTAAAAAGAGATTTATTGAGAGGCTTGACAGAGAGATTGAAATTCTCAGAGAACTTGACTTTTCGGAGATATGCATGATCATAACAGCCGATCACTCCACTCCCGTAACTGTCAGAGACCATACAGCAGACCCTGTTCCAGTTACAATCCTCCATGATGGTGTCAGAGTAGATGATGTGAAAAAATTCTCAGAACTAAAAGCATATAAAGGTGGATTGTGCAGAATAAGGGGTAGAGACCTGATTCACATTGCACTCGACTTAACAAACAGAGCAGGTAAGTTCGGCGCCTGAATGCGATTGAAGGTGGAGTAAATGGAAGAGACAGAAAATTTTGAGGAGACCGAAGAAGTTGAAGAGATAGAAATAGAGTTCAACAGATTTGTGATCCCTGCAAACACCAGATTTGAAGAGAGAACAATAGTCACCGAGAACGATATAATAGTAGGGGCTGGATGCAGACTTGGTTATGGTCTGATTGGCAGAAAAATTGTTGTTGGAGAGAGAGTCACAGTTGATGGAAACATAACAGGTGAGGAAGTAAGACTTGATGCCTGGGATACCATCAACGGAGATGTTGTGAGCAAAAGAGATGCATTTATTGGTGAGTTCACAACAATTAACGGAAGGCTGACAGTATTTGGTGACCTCGAAATTGGCAGAAATGTACGCATAAAAGGGGGGTTTGAGGCAAAAGGACTCATAACTATTCAAGATCCACTTCCTGTTTTGATGTTCCTCTTCTTTTATATTCTGGAGCTACTCAGACTTGGAAAACTTGAGGAGGTAGAAAAACTCCTCGTTACTGAAGAGTTCCTATCTCCTCTAATAATACCTGAAAACAGCACTGTGAACTTGGAGATAATTGAGACAAACAGGGACTTTGAGGCTGTTGGCAGCAGAATTCTTGGAAATGTCAGGGCTGGTAATGTCAGGGCTGAAGGGTGTGAGATTTTCGGCAGTATAAAAGGAAAAGACATTGTCCTTGACGGATGCAGGGTTCATGGAGCTATTGAAGGGAGAGAAATTTACCTGCTAAATGGAACTGAGGTTTTCGGCTCTCTTAACGGAGACAAAATATTCATGGAGGATAACTGTACGGTTGAGGCTTCAATCATAGGAAGAAAAGGGGTCTGGATAAGGAGCCAGATTGAACTTCCCGAAAGACTCAGTTTTAAATCCGAATTTGAGGTGGGGGAGGAGAAGAAAGAGTCAGAAGAGATAAAGGTTATCGCTCCAGATGAAGAATTACAAGAAGAACTGCAAGAAGGTGTAGAAAAGAAAGATAGCGAGGCAGAGGGCACGGAGAATACGACTGAAGAAGTTTCGGAGACTCCAGAAGAGCAGATTAAGATAAATTCAAATAAGAAAGAGTCTGAAAAAAGTGTTGAGGGAAAAACAAAAACAAAGAAAAGTGGAAAAAGTAAAGGGAGAAAAAGCAAAAGAAAAGGCAGGAAATGATGAAAAAGTGTTATAAATGGTTAAACAATAGTGTTATCAATAACTAACTATAAATTTATCATTAGAGGAACCCAGAGTGAATACAGATGCTTGACTGGAAATCAGAGAAATTCAGGAAGATGTTCCCAAACCTCATCCATGAAATAGATGGAACCAGGATACCGACGGTTGTCGATCATTTCGAGAAATGCAGGGATGAAAAGGAGGCTATAGAAATCATAGAATACTTTGAAAGAAGAAGGGAGATTTCAACTGAGATGGCAAATCATTTGAAAAACAACATCCATAAATTTCGGGAAATATTCGGAACAAGAAAACCCGGAGAATACGAGAAAAGAGGCATAAAATGAAGGGATATATATGATTGAGATTGGAATTGCTGGAAAGCCAAATGCCGGTAAATCAACCTTTTTCAAGGCTGCAACAATGGTGGATGTTGAGATTGCAAATTACCCCTTCACAACAATCGAACCAAATGTAGGGGTTGCTCATGTGAGAACAGAGTGTGTATGCAGGGAACTGGGAGTTGTGTGCAGAGAGTGCGTAGATGGAAGGAGATACATTGCTGTTAAGCTGATTGATGTTGCGGGGCTTGTTCCTGAAGCCCATAAAGGAAGAGGACTTGGAAATGAGTTTCTCGACAATTTGAGGCAAAGCGAAGGAATAATACATGTAGTTGATGCTTCTGGCTCTACAGACGCTGAGGGTAATGAAATAGGCATATCTGAAAGAGATCCTGTGGAGGATGTGAGATTTCTCTACGAAGAGCTTGATATGTGGATTTTCAACATCCTGAAAAGAAACTGGGATAGAATCGTTAGAAGAGTAAGCATGGAAAAAATCCCTCCATCCAGACTCATAGCCGAACAGCTTGGAGGACTTGGTTTCACCGAAGTTCATGTAAAAGAGTCATTAAGAGAGATTGGGGACTTTACAAAATTTTCCGATGCTGAACTCCTGCAATTTGCAAGAGAACTCAGAAAGAGAAGAATGAAGATGATTATAGCTGCAAACAAGATTGACAAAGCTCCTTCTGAACTTGTTGAGAGATTGAAGAAGCTTGATGAGATCGTTATCCCCACTTCAGCAGAGATAGAATTAACTTTGAGAACTGCAAGCAAAAATGGCTATATAACCTATTATCCAGGAGACACAGATTTTAAAATTGTAAAAGAGCTGAATGAAAAGCAGAGAAAAGCCCTTGAATTAATAAGAAACATAATCAAAGAGAATGGCGGTACAGGAGTTCAGGAAGCGATAAATAAGGTTGTTTTTGATCTTCTCGAATACATAGTAGTTTACCCGGTGGAGGATGAGAACAAATACACTGACAGCAAGGGAAATGTTCTGCCTGATGCTATGCTCGTCAAAAAAGGTACAACAGCAAAGGAACTTGCCTTTCTGATTCATACAGATATAGGCAAAAACTTCATTCACGCTATTGATGCAAGAAGAAAGATGAGAATATCTGATGACTATGAGCTGAAAAACAATGATGTGATAAAAATTGTCTCTTCAGCCTGAAACTTTTATCAGTCCCCAAAAGCTATTAATGGTGCTGTAGCTATTCTTTTTCCACCCATATCTCTTATTATTGGCTTGAGAAACTTCACCCTTGCCCTGTCGAGAATTATGTGAATCGCCACACCACCTTTGGCAAGCTTTGAGACAGTTGGATCAAAGCCCTCTTTTGTGAGAAAATCAATTATTGGGGGAATATCACCCTCTTCCGGTACATTGAACATAAAGCTTATCAAATTCTTCGAATCCAGTACCTCTTTAATATCTGTTATCAGGTTCTCCATCAGCCTTTTCTTCTCTGGGTTCCTGTAAGACTCCCTGTTGGCTATAAAAACCGAATAAACAGGATCCTTAACCACATCAATAATCCTGCACCCGTTCTCTCTCAGAGTGGTGCCAAACTCTGTTATCTCCAGAATCAAATCAGCTTCAGGGTCTGGAGGTAGTATTGCAGCCTCAGTTTTCCCTATGGGATCGAAAACAACTGCATTCAACCCCTTCTCATCACAGTATTTCCTTGCAAGCTCCGGGAATTCTGATGCAAACATCAGCTCCTTATTTCCCACAACCTGCTTCAAATCTTCTATGCTCTTCACATCAGGATATATCTCCTCTGATATGGCTACTACAAGCTTTGTAGGTCTGAATGGGAGTTTTTCAACCACAACAACCTTTTCTTTCAATCCAGTATATCTTAGCATGGAATTTTCCAGGATATCGTCACCTGTGATACCTCCATCTCCCCTTCCCCTCATAACATAGAAAGGCATAATCTGGGGCCTTACCTGTTTGAAAACAAAATTGGGGTGATCAACACCAATATGGTAACCTCTCTCATTCTTTTTGAGTTTATATCCTGCCCCTACCATTGCATCCCATATTGGCTTTTCCAAGTGCCCATCGGGGAAATATATTTTCACGATGGATCCATTCTGATTCTGCATCTCTTATCGAAAAACCATCTCTTTTTAAAACATTTTTGCTGCCGGGAAATACTGAGAAAAGACTCATCGTTTACAAGATAGAGCGAATCATAAATAATTTCAACACTGAGTATCCTATCAACCACTTTTTTGGTTAAAATAGTATATCTTCTGAACTTGACCACCCAATACACCTGAATACCGTTAGATTCCAAGCTTTCTCAAAGAGATCTGATAAGTTCTTGTTGTAGTCGTAGTGTAGTCGAAAATAAACTGTTTAAAGGGGGCGTTTGGATTGTAGTTTTGATTAATTCTAAATATAATGAATCTAAGGAGAGATCAGGATTTAAGGTTAATCTTGAAATTGTGATTGCTGTAGGCTTGGCTATGATTTTGATTGGTGTATTTCGGCTAAAACACAGACATTAATTTATTCAAAAACACCCCCTATGATTCTCCCACAGTAAGGACACTTTGCAGAATCATCAACGACAAGTCTGTTTTCCAGCATCCTCGAACCGCTTCTGAGAATCAATGCTTTACCACACTCAGGACAAAAGGTATTCTCAAACCTGTGGCGAACATTTCCAGTATATACATAGCTAATCCCTGCCTTTCTCGCCCTGTATACTGCACTCTCCATAAAATCAAGCGGTGTCGGGGGTTCCTCAGACATGAAGGCAGGGAAGTATCGTGTAAGGTGCATAGGAATTTCCCCACCAACATACCTGAGATGCATATCAATAACCTCATCAACAATATCGGGACTTCTGTAAACTGGTGGAGACAGTAGGAAAACCATTTCAACATGAATTCCCTTTTTAACGGCATACTTTGCGTTTTTCCAGATATAACAACTCTTACCATCAGATATCTCGGCATAAAGCCGATCATTGCCCTTTATATCGAAATTCACAGCATCAAGTCCTGCTTCGATGAGCATTTTAAGGGCTTTTGGTGTCATGAAGCCATTGGATACGATTGTGTTTAAAAGAGAGTGTTTTCTGGCAATGGGGAAAAGATCAATGAGAAATTCAAAAAGAAGGGTCGGCTCATTGAAGCTTGCACATGTACTTTTATCTCCATTTCTGAATGCAAGTTCAACAATTTTTTCAGGTTTAATCACTCTGAAGTTATCAGGAGGGGGTGTTTTTGAGAGGTGCCAGTTCTGACACCATGGACAGTTGAGATTGCATGAGTAGGTAGAGAAAGTTATGCTTGTTGTGCCCGGCAGGAAGTGGAAAAAGGGCTTGATCTCAACAGGTCTGCTTTCAACAGCACTTAAATTACCGTATGTGAGAGTTTTCAAAATACCTCCCTCGTTGTATCTCGTGTTGCAAATACCTCTCTCACCTTCCTTTATCTCACAAAGGTTCCAGCAGAGGTGGCAGCTAACCCAGTTGTTTTTCGACATCTGAAGTTTTGCTTTCATTAGATTCAGTATAGACTGGAGACATTTTTTACTTTGCAGACTGTAAATTCTGAAATAAAAATAAAAATAAAAAATTATAAATCTCTGTTAAACTCATATGCTATGTCCTTATCCACGATTACGTAAGTTTCCTTCCCATTACTTGTGAAATGGATTATAGGTTTATCAAGAAGCTCAAAAGTCTTCTTCAGGTCTTCCACAGAGTTCAGACGAATTCTCCTTTCAATGTTCATCCTGTTTCCTTCAACTATAAATTCTCTGAGCTCTTTCAGATCATCAAAGGTTTTCCTCCTCCTAAGATAGACCCCTGCCGTCAGAGGTATGGAAGATGCTATCAGAAGCGGAGGAAAGATCATTTTTGCAGTGGATACATTTAAAGAGAACCCGAAAAAACTCACATATTTCTCAACAATCTCTTCAGTTGTAACTGATTTTTTAAGGATCTTGTCAGAGTTTCTGAAATAGTAAACGCCTGCAGGATCTTTTATCACTTCAATCAGATGTGAAAATTCATCAACAGTCTCCTTTTCTCCAAAAACCCCTTTTTCTGTAACATTTACATATATCCTGATTTTTCTGTCAAGTCTATTCATACCGAGTTCATTTGAAATTTCTTCAAACCTCTGATTTAAGCTGGCAAAATTCAGAGATGCTAAAGTGGAAAAACGCCCTTTGTCAAGATCTCCTGTCTCGTTGAAAAGTTCATCCTCCCACATGATAATTTCTTTGTTCCCTCTGCTGATGGTGTAAATTGCTTTTCCGTAAAAGTGGTATTTCCCTTCAACTTCCTCTGAAGTTCGATACACGTAATTTACAGCAATTTTATCAACCAAAGAGGTGGGATAGTTCTCATCGCTCAGCGTCATTCCATATAGACTGTTGTTTTTCAGGAAGGCTGTGTGATACAGTACTCCTCCCTGTGTATAAACAGCAATTTTTCTGTTAACAAGTCTTGATGGGTCTTCAGGTACAAAAACAATTGACAATGCGGCAAAGATAACTGTCAGAATAGCCAACACAGCAATCAGATACCTATTTTCCAATACATCCATTATTTTCCTCTTTTTAGTCTTTCCCTTCATTTTTCAACACCACATATTAACTTCCGTATATGACTCTATAAAACCCGGATTACTTACAGCTCGCTTCAATTATTATCGGATCGCTCACCACATCATAGCCTTCAATGTATGCGCCTTCGTTCAGGTAATATTCCCCACAAGAGGTAAATTCCTGTTTTCCAGCAGGGTTGAGTCTTGTGTAAACCTTTATATCCATGTAAGCCCCCTCTCCACTTCCAAGCTGAACCTTCCATGTGAGGTGAGTTGACTTTCCATGACTTGTGAACTCGTAATAACCCTCAGATGCATAGGTTTCGTTCTCATTTACTTCAAACTCTCCGGGTATTGTATCCTTAACCACAAAATTTTTCTCACTCCCAGGATTTTCTATATAAATTCTGAAAACCCATTCATAGTACTTGTGAGTACAAACCTTTTTTGAACCGGAAATCAGCTCTTTTCTGATCTCTGGTAAATTCTGGACAATTATTTTAACAGGACACAGAGTTATACCTGCATCACCATTTTCCCATCTCGCAAAGAGATAAACCGGAACAACATACTCACCAGCAGGAGCATTATCCAAATAGAGATAACCCTTGAAGGTATAATCTTCACCTGGAGGGATGACAACTTCGTTACCATCCTCAGTCTCAATAAACATACTCATTTCCGGGGGGATCCCAAGATAAACAGGGCTAAGATGAACAAATATCTCCTCCATCTCGTTAAGGTAGTTCCCGACAATAAGAGCATCGAATTCCACTGATCCATTTCCTTCAACAGAAACTATTGCAGAGTAACCATCTTGGCACTGAAAATTTATGTACTCCAAGTCATGTGGAACTACTGCAACCTTCAGGTCCCTTTCTGCTTCAAAATAAGTAAACTTTCCACTGGATGCAATTATTATGAGGGATGAAAGGATTAGCATCAGCGAAAGACTTTTTTTCAGTTTTTTCATAGTTTAAACCTCCATAAACCCGTTCTTTTAATTCTCACTCTAACAGCAACAACATTTCCCGTTCCCGAAACTTTCTGCAGAACAAAGAGTAACACCACAATTTCACCGATCATCAGAAAAAGAGGATAAACGGGATTATACTGATACACTTCGGAAATTACCTGTTCAGGAAGTAACGGAATATATGAATTCACTATAATTTTTTCCCGGTAGAGTGAAGTATCCTCCGGAGAATTAATCTGGAGTGTGACCTCTCTGCTTTCTCCAGGATTTAAAAGAAATCTTTCATCAACTTTATCAACTATTTCAACATTTTCTGTACCTTCCTTGAGATAAAACATTAAGGGAAAAATATTACTGTTCCGAATCGTAATAGAGCTTTCAAAGCTTGAACCAGGGAGGTACCACCCTTCCCTAACACCCCCAGCCGAGGTAACCGCATAATCAACTGAATGAATTTCCCAAGATAAAAATGTTGTAATCATAAAAACTGTTAACAAAATGACTGAGAGGAGAACATAAAGGGTACTGAATTTCAATTTTATCACTCTTTTTCCCTTTTTTCTTTCATTTTTTCGTCCAATAAATGATACAATACCCGACAACATCAAAATAATCGCAAATATAATTTTAATTTCACCAGAGAGATTTTTCTCCAATATTTTTCCAGCAGAAGGTATCAAAACTGGATTCTCTCCAAAAACAACAACCTTTCCTGCTATATTTTCTCTCACTATTGGTGAATTGCCCTTCATCTGATCGGTGGCAACATTAGCATCTCCTTTAGTAATGTAACCACTACTAAGCTCCCCAACAACCCTGTGGACGGTCCATTTACCATTCATTTCGAATACAACAATATCTCCCACCTCAGGACTTCCCGGGAGAGGGTTTATGAAAAAGATGTCTCCTTCCTTTATTGCTGGCACCATGCTGCCAGAACTGGCATATGAAACAAAAACAGGTCTGTTGAGGAACACACCCAGTATAGAGGAGAAAATGAAGAGAATGAGGATTGAATAAAGAAAAATTTTAGCTAATTTTTTCATCAGCAAACTCCTCCATAAGCCTTAATTCCAATAACCCTATAGATATCTCCGAGTTCAAGACCTCCTGTATTGAAAACCATTCCAACCTTCACGGAGGAGTTAGATTCAACTGTAAACTCTATCTCATCAAACCATATACCTTCGAAAGAATTGATAAAAAGGGCTATTTCAGGGCTATCTGAGGTGATTGTAACACATATTATGTCAGCACCGGTCTCACTTACATTGTTCTCAATCTCAAAGATGTCTTCAAACACATATATTGAGTCGGGGCTCAGCCCCTCACCATAACCGGGATAAAGTGGGCTATCCTTAGAGATATCAATTTTTAAAAATCCATCTCTATAAGAATAAGGATTAACTGGTTTTTCAATTAAATTTCCTCCTACAGAGTTCTCCTCAGAATTTTCAACTGAATCCTCTACAGCATAAACAACCAGAAGAGGTCTTTCCAGATAACTTCCAATGAAAATCAACATTATAACCACCAGTACCGGTGGAATGAACCTGATTATTTTCATCACTTTTTTTACCTCCAAAAAAATTAAAGGGGTTTTATCCCCTGACGTGTTCTTTACTTAAATTTATTCTCCGCATGATCCGAGCTCAGCATAGAAGCTCAGCTGTCCATCTATTGCATCGCCATCAACGAGTCCAGAGCTGTCAATAATTATCCCAACCGGAACCACTTCTCCAGGCTGAATTGTTATGTCGAGTTCGTCCGTTCCTACTCCTTCGGTGTAATCACCCATGAAGAATGTCAACTCCTCATCTCCATCATAGGAGACCTGCATACAGATTGTGACATTCTCCCACAGGTGGTTGCTGACGCCAAAAACTCTCTCGAACACATAGATTGAGTCAGGGCTGACACCCATTCCATACCCTTCCTGCCAGTTGCCATTATACTCGCTCAGATCCAAAACAAGCATTCCGTTGTCATTTATGTATGCATAAGGCTGCATTGGTACAAGATCTATCAGTTCCAGATCATCAGGAACTATTGCAATCTTCACCTCTCTGTCAGCCTCAAAGTATGCGAAGTCGGCACTGCTTGCAGTTACCACTATTATCCCTGCAACAAGCATAAGAATTGCTATTACTTTGTTCATTTGAGGACACCTCCGCAGTCAATAGGCTCTTCTCCCGCTGGCCATGCTTTTATCGTTATGTTGTTATAATGGTCTCCCAGAACATCAGGTGCAAGTTCTAAACCCACTCCAAGTTCTTCTCCAGGCAGAAGATAGAAGCAAACATCTCCAATTGCTGTGTCTGAGTTATATGGTCTACTTGTAGTTCCGACACCATACATAAGCCCATCAGGGTTGTAGAAAGATAATAGTCCGGGTTCAGGTGATATAACTTCCACAACAATTGTAACATTTTCCCACAGGTGGTTGCTCACATAGAATACATGATCAAAGTTGTACCTTGACTGTGGGCTAAGCCCCTGTCCCTCACCCTCCCATGGGTAGTTCGGGTTGGTTACTGAAAAGTCTATCGTCAGCTTACCTATCTCATTTATATAGGCATAAGGCTGTCCTGGACGCAGATCAACAAGCTCCACATCGTCTGCCACAACAGCTATGTGTGTACTTCTCTGGGCTCTGTAATCTCTGAAGGTTGCACTCGTCCCTATTAAAAGGGTCGCAACCAGCAGCAATCCCAAAATTCCTATTGCCAAACCTTTTTTCATTTATTTCACATCTCCTTTTTACTAACTTTTCCGGCTTCCACCGGAACTGCAGTTGATTGTTATTTCCCGCCCTATTTAGCTAATACCGGATTAATCAGGAATAACCGGTGAATACTCATCTGGTAATCCTTCAATAAAGGAACACTAACGATAAATTAACAGAAATAACGGGCCATTACCTTCACTTATCTGTTTACCACCCCCATTTTTTCAAAATTCTAACGGTTCCTATATGCTGAAGGATCGAGAATAGAAGATACACCCCAGATGCAAGAGCCATCTGATAGTTTTTGTAAAATATTGCGGTAAAAACAAAAATGACAGATACCACTGCATAGAAGGTACTCCAGCTTATGTCGTTCTTTTTCACCATCTCCATGTACACGGTAACATCATCTGGAACTCCAATGAGTTCGACCACACCACCTTCAAAATCAACAACGCCTGCTCTCCGCATTTTTGGTATATGTGTCTGAACTAGGCTGACGTAAACACTTTTCTTGTGAGTGTTCGAAATATTCCCTTCTTTCTCGGCTATAAAATCAACGATATTTCTGAGTTCAGATTTTCCATCAGAATCATTCAGAAATTCCACCAGAAGTTTCCTCCTCTCATTTCCAAGAATCATTGATACAGTACTCATAAAAACACTCCATAATTCTAAAGACGTAGAAAAAAATTAACTTCTAAAATATATATAAGTATTGAATTTTAAATTAGTATGGGTGGTAAGGATTACTCTTAGTTAAGCTATGTATGAAGTAATACTATTAATCTGTGTTACTGATTTTGGATAGTGAACTCCAATGTTAGATTGACAAAAACTTTTTTCCATGGGCAGTTATCCTGAAAAAGTTTCCATAAGACTCAATAAACCCATAATCAGAAAGAAAAGACATAACTTTCAATGCTAACTCCTCCTCAGTTTCAAGCATCTCTGCCACTTCAATAAGCGTCAGTTCTCTTATGCTGAGTATCCCCAGAAGTATGTCAACTTTGATCATATCCTTCCATCACTCTCTTAAAATAAATATATTTCGAACAATTATTAAGTAGTTATAATTCTAAGAATTAATAAGAATTTTAGAAAAATATTTCATAACGAGCGGAGAAGTAAGAAAGACAGGAAATCTTTAATCAAGCAGATCCATTACCTTTTCAAATTTTGTAATGTAGTCTTTTCCTTTTTCAGAGGTTGAATATCTTTTTTTTTTCTCCGTTTACACTCTCAAGAAGAAAACCCTCTTCTGTAAGATAATTCACATATTCCTGACCTATTTTAAAATTTAAATTAACCTTATAGATAATATTGGTTATGGTTACTTCCTTCTTGCTTGAAAAGAGAAGAATCTCATATATTATTTCAAATTTTGAGCGTCTTAAAGATTGTTCCATCAAAATGAAATTGAAAGTTAAAGTATATAGTATTTGTTATACTTCCTATCTAAGATAATAGTAGTTATAATAATAATTTCATCTACCTCTAAACTCCAATTTTAGGGCAGAAAACCCCCAGAGGGCACTCCTGACAAAGGGGTTTGAGCGGTTTGCAAACAGTCTGTCCAAATGCAACCATTGCCCTGTTCAACCTTCTCCAGTATTTCACTGGAACAATTCTCTCAAGTTCCCTTTCGGTTTCTATAGGATACTTGGTTTTAACAAACCCAAGTCTGTTTGAAATTCTGTGCACATGGGTGTCAACTGCAATAGTATTTTTATTGAAAGCGTAGGAGAGTACAACATTGGCTGTTTTTCTGCCAACTCCCGGCAGCTCGGTCAGCTGGTTAAAATCATCAGGGACTTTTGATGAGTGGTTTTTCACGAGAATTTCAGCCATAGCTTTAAGGTTTTTTGCCTTGTTTCTGTAAAAACCTGCATTTGATATCAGCTTCTCTATTTCCTCTACAGGAAGAGAAGCAAGCTTTTCAGGTGTGTCTGCAACCTCAATAAGCCTCTTTGCTGCTTTAACCGTCTGCTCATCCCTTGTCCTTGCACTCAAAATAGCAAATACTAAATGCTGGAAAGGCTCAGTGAGATACTCCTTCAGAGTTAGAACGGGTGCATTTCTCCTTTTCCCCTCTTCCACCATAATATCAAGGAGCTTTTTCCATCCATTCTGTGAGATAAAATCCTCAAGGGAAGACATAATCTGATTCCACTTTATAAAAAATTTATAAGTCAATATTAGTATTCACTCAACATCAATACCTTTCAGCCAGGGCATCATCTTTCTGAGTTCCCTTCCCACCTCCTCAATCGGATGGTTCTTCTCCATCTCAAGAAGCTTGTTGAAAACCGGTCTCTTTGCCTGATTCTCAAGTATCCATTCTCTTGCAAACTCTCCTGTCTGAATCTCCCTTAGTATTTTTCTCATTTCATTTCTTGTTTCTTCGGTGATGACTCTCTTCCCCCTCGTCATCCCACCGTACTTTGCCGTATCACTCACCGAATACCACATTGCATAGATTCCACCTTCGTAAATTAGATCCACGATAAGCTTCAACTCGTGAAGAACCTCAAAGTAAGCTATTTCCGGCTGATAACCTGCTTCAACCAGAACATCAAAGGATGCTTTTATCATCTCTGTAACACCACCACAAAGGTCAACCTGCTCACCGAAAAGATCTGTTTCTGTCTCTTCCCTGAATGTTGTCTCTATGACTCCAGCCTTTGTCGATCCGATGCCCTTTGCATATGCAAGAGCTTTTTCAAGTGCTTTGCCTGTGTAATCTTGATGGACTGCAACAAGAGCCGGAACCCCAATTCCTTCAGTAAACATCCTTCTGACTATATGCCCGGGACCTTTTGGTGCTATCATCGTAACATCAACAAATTCTGGCGGGATTATCTGGTTGTAATGGATGTTAAAGCCGTGGGCAAACATCAGCATGTCTCCTTCCTTCAGGTTGTCGTTTATGCTTTCATAAAAGACTGCTGGCTGAATGTTGTCAGGAACCAGGAACATTATTACTTCAGCCTGCTTAACAGCCTCTGGAACTTCAGAAACCTGGAAACCATCCTTTATCGCCTGTTCCCAGTTTTTTGTTCCCTTCTTATCGGCAACAATGACATCAAGTCCGGAATCTCTCAAATTCTGTGCATGGGCATGTCCCTGGCTTCCATAGCCTATAATGGCTATCTTCTTATCTCTCAAAATATCGAGGCTTGCATCACTATCATAGTATATTTTCGCCATATCATCACCGGGCTAAAGTATGACAAACCACTTATATAGATTTCCTTCCCAGTTAGCATGGGGGGATTGCAATTCAGAGGACCCTTAATGAGAGAATAATAGACCTGCTCACGGAACACGAAGATGGATTGAGTGTGAAAGAGATTATCTACCTCCTTGACCTCGACCCGAAAATGGAAAAGGAAGTTTATTCGTCAATTGAAAAGATCTCAAAAATACTTAAAAAGAAGGGATTGAAACTTATGATGTCTCCCCCAAAATGCAGATCGTGTGGATTTGAGTTTTACAGGGTTAAAGCAAGTAAATGTCCCCGCTGCAAGAGTCAGAGAATTCAGGAGGCAATTTTTGTTATCAGGTAGGATAAAAATTTTGTCAGCTAAAAAATATCCAGCTATAGGGATTTCAAAGCTTCCAGAACGGTCATACCGCTTTTTATACCCAGTTCCGATGCGCCAGATGTTAAATGCTTTATTTCTGCTTTAAATACATCTTCAAAGGTCTTAACCCCAGTAACAATGCATGCTTTGTTCCTCAGCTTCTCCATTGTTTCATGGTTTATATACCCACATGCAATGATCAGCCCTGTTTTTTTCTCCTTTAAAACAATCAAAGGTGCCCCCTCAAGTTCCATTTTAACTCCTATAAACTCCAGATCATTTATTTTTATTCGAGAAATTTCCACCAAATTTTCTTTAAACATTCTCTCCATCTCCATAACTATCACCCTCACCTCAGAATTAATTAATCTATTCTCTGGCTCTGATTCAATATTCCTCAATAATTCATAATAGCACTGCAAAAAAATTAGATCTGAAACTACCATATATTGATGGATCAAATCTAAAAAATCGGATAAAGAAAAAATAAAAAATTTAAATCTCCCTCAGCTATTCCTTTACCCCCTGTATTTCTCCCTTAATATCTTCTTGTCTATTTTGCCAACGCTTGTTTTTGGAAGTGATTCCTCAAAAATGATTTTCTCAGGAATTGCCCACTTTGTGATCTTCCCCTCTTCCACATACTTCATCAGGTGTTCACGAATTTCATCTGCAGACAGCTGTTTACCACTCTCAGGGACAACTATCGCCAGTGGTCTTTCACCCCACTTCTCGTCAGGAACACCGATAACTGCAACTTCCACAACTCCTGGATAGAGACTTATGAGATCCTCAAGTGTCAGAGAGCTTATCCATTCTCCTCCGCTTTTTATAACATCCTTGAGTCTGTCTCTGATTTCAAGGTAACCGTACTCATCAAAAAGACCAATGTCTCCCGTGTGGAGCCAGCCTCCTTCCCAGAGCTCCTTTGTTTTCTCCTCGTCCTTGTAGTACGCCTGTGTCAGCCATGGTGCTCTGACAACAATCTCTCCAACTGACTTTCCATCTCTCGGTACATCACCCATCTCATCATCAACCACCCTGACATATACCAGCGGTGAGGGGAATCCTGCTTTTATTCTGAAATCGAATTTTACATCTTCTCCTGCATCAGCAAGTTCAGGCTTTAATCCTGCAATTGTCAGAAGAGGGCATGTTTCGCTCAATCCATATCCGGCAATTGTTATTATTCCCTTCTCTGCTGCCTTCATTGCAAGACCCTTTGGAAGTTGTGAACCACCTATAACCATCTTCCAGCCAGGCAACTTCATCCCTTCTGGAATTGCACTGACAATCATGTTGAGAATTGTTGGAACACAGTGACTTATTGTAACCTTCTCCTCCATCACAAGCTTAAAGAGCATTTGAGGCTCATATCTCCCCGGATAAACCTGTTTTGTCCCCCTAAGAGTGGCTATATATGGTACCCCCCAAGCATGAACATGGAACATCGGTGTCAGTGGCATGTAGACATCCCTTGATGTGAAAGTGAGGTCTTCATCATAGCCTGAGAATGTGAGTGCTCCTATCAGAGTATGCAACACAAGCTGTCTGTGCGTGAAGAAGACTCCCTTCGGTCTTCCTGTTGTGCCTGTTGTGTAGCTCATCGTTGCTACTGTGTTCTCATCCAGATCCGGGAAGTCGTATTCTGCATCAGCCT
>Ga0209426_1000346_pt1 | contig 55562 bp, 44 predicted proteins | sample Deesub1362B_J571_FD_187697 | JGI IMG/M metagenome (GOLD analysis project Ga0209426, IMG submission 187697) | Deep oceanic, basalt-hosted subsurface ecosystem from Juan de Fuca Ridge flank, Pacific Ocean, CORK Borehole 1362B_J2.571 (SPAdes)... ... | reverse complement strand
TTCGGTGTTCCTGGGGACCCTTTCCGCCTTCTATCGCGACAGCCTCGTCGATTATCTTGCGCGATTGCTGGCGGTGCTGGGCGTCTCCATTCCCGGGTTTTGGCTGGCCCTGGTCCTGATCCTGGCCGCGGGCATGACGGCGGCGGGCGCCGGCCCCGGCCAGCGTCCCGGCGCCTTCCTGCTGGCCTCGGTGCTGCTGCTGGGCCTGTCGCGGGTCGTCCTCGGACAGCGGCGGCCCGGCCCCGCCCTGGCGGGCCTTGTCGCGGCCAGCGCCGTGATGTTCGGCGCCCATCTGGGAGCCCAGGCCCTGTTCGCCCGGCTGATGGGCGACCTCGCCGGACAGGCCCCGCCCCCAGGCGGCGGCTTCGTCGCCCTCGCGATCGGGGTCGTGGCGGCGATGACCGCGCTGGTCTGCCTGCAACTGCGCCTGCCCGCCGCCAGCCGCTCGCCGGCCTGGGCCCGGGCCTATGTCGTGGTCGCCCACGGCTTCTACCTGAACACGCTGGCCAATCGCTGGGTGCTGCGGCTCTGGCCCGCCCCGCCCTCTCCATCCAAGACCACCGGAGCGACCGCATGAGCCTCGCCCTCGCCGAACCCGTCCTCGCCGCGCGGCCGCCATCGGCGCCGCCCACGCCCACGCCCAGGGACGCCCTGCTGCGGGCGGCGATCCAGACCGCCCGCGACCGCGTGGCCCCGCTCTGGCCGCTGTCCAGCTTCGTGGCCGTCAATCCCTTCCTGGGTTTCGCCACGACGCCCTTCGACCAGGCGGCGCGCGAGCTGCATCGCCTGACGGGCGCGCCGCTGGTCATGCCCCGGACCTTCTATCGCGCGGCCTTCCGCGAGGGACGGATCTCCGAGGCCGATCTGGACGCGGTGCTGGCGGCTTCGCCAACACCGGCCCTGACCCGGGAGGATTGCCTGAAGGCCCTGACCGTGGACTCAGCCCCCCAACGGGGCGGGCGCGTGGCCACCGTCGCGGACGTTCTGGACGCCCTGTCCGACGGCGACCGCCAAGTCTCTCGCACCGCCTTCATGGTCGACGAGATCTCCAAGTGGTGCGCCGCCTATTTCGACGAGGGCCAGGCCGCCTGGCCCGCGCCATGGCGGGGCATGGGCCTGTTCGAGGCGTGGCGCTGGTCGGTCCGCTTCGACCACAACGCCCGGGTCATGGGGGTCAAGGGGCTGGCGGCGACGGTTTCCGCCCTGCCCGCCGATCCCATGGACGCCATCGCGGCGGTTCTGGACGGACTCGAAATCCCTCAAGATCAGTGGACGGATTATCTCTACCGAGCGCTGTTCGACGTGCGCGGCTGGGCCGCCTACGCCCGGCGGCTCGACTGGGAAGCCGGGCTGGCCGGCCAGCCGGAAGGCCGCCTGACCGAGTTCCTCGCCATCAGGCTTGTGTGGGGCTACGCGCTGTTTCGTCAGCGGCGGGACGCGCCGTTCCTCGCGGCGTGGCGCCATGCCCTGTCGAGCGCGCGGACCGGACCTCCCGCCAAGGACGACGACTTCGCGGTCGATCTGGTGCTGCAACGCGCCTATGAGCGCCATTTCCAGCACGGCGTGATCGCGCGCCTGGCGCGGGGACAAGGCCGGCCCGAGGTCCAGCGGCCCGATCTTCAGGCGGTGTTTTGCATCGACGTCCGCTCCGAGGTCTATCGGCGCGCGCTGGAGAGCGTTTGGCCGCGGGCCGAGACCCTGGGTTTCGCCGGCTTCTTCGGGATGCCGTTCGTCTATCACGAGCACGACGGGGCGGGGCACGCGCACTGTCCCGTGCTGCTGAGCCCGAGCTTCGAGGTGCGGGCCGAAAAGGCGCGCGGCGGCCCCCTCGCCCTGGCCAAGTCGTTGAAGCCGATCTGGACGGCCCTGAAGCAATCGGCGGTGTCGTGCTTTGGCTTTGTCGAGGCGTTTGGCCTGGCCTATGGCGTCAAGCTGGCCGCCTCCGCCTTGGGCGGCGGCGCGTCGAAGGCCGCGCCCGCCGGTCCGCCCCTCAGGCTGGACGGACTGGAGCAGCAGGAGCGCGTCCGGCTGGCCGAGTCCGCCCTGCGCGGGATGTCGCTGGTCGACGGCCTGGCGCGCGTCGTCCTACTGGTCGGCCACGGCGCGACCAGCGTCAACAATCCGCACGCGGCGGGCCTGGATTGCGGGGCCTGCGGCGGTCATAGCGGCGCGCCCAACGCGCGGTTCGCGGCCGTGCTGCTCAACGATCCGGACGTCCGCCTCGGCCTGGCCGAGAAGGGCCTGCGGATCCCGGACGACACCGTGTTCGTCGCCGCGCTGCACGACACCACCACCGACGTCGTGACGATCCTGGACGAGGCGGCCGCGCCGGCCACCCACGCCGCCGACCTGGCCGAGGCCCGCCGCAAGCTCCAGCGGGCGTCGGAACTGGCGCGGGCCGAGCGGGCGCCGCTGCTGGGCCTCTCGCCCCTGGACGGCGAAAAAGTCTTCGCGCGGAGCCAGGACTGGTCGCAGATTCGGCCGGAATGGGGCCTGGCCCGCGCCGCGGCCTTCGTCGCCGCGCCACGCGCCCTGACCGCCGGCCGCGATCTCGAGGGCCGGGCCTTTCTGCACAGCTACGACCGGGCCGCCGATCCCGACCTCAAGGTGCTGGAGCTGATCCTGACCGCCCCCATGGTGGTCGCCAGCTGGATCAGCCTGCAGTACTACGGCTCGACCGTGGCGAACGCGGTCTTCGGCGCCGGCGACAAGACGCTGCACAATGTGTGCGGCCGCATCGGCGTGCTCGAGGGCAATGGCGGCGACCTTCGGGTCGGCCTGCCGCTGCAATCGATCCATGACGGCTGCGGCTTCGTGCATGAGCCGCTGCGGCTCAGCGTCTTTCTGGCGGCGGCGCCCGAAGACATCTCGGCGGTTCTGGCGCGTCAGCCCCAGGTCCGAGCGCTGCTCGACAATGGCTGGCTGCTGGCCTTCGCGATCGATGACACGGGGCGGGTCGCGCAGCGGTACGCCGGCGACCTGCGTTGGGAGGCCCTCTGATGGACCGGATGACGAGCAACTTCGCCGAACGTTACTGGGTGATCGGAGGCCGCTGGGTTGACGACGCCCGCCATTTGCCCTGGCCCCGCGTGCTTGGCCCCTATGGCGATTACCACGCCGCCCAGGCCAGCGCCGAGGACCTGAACGCCTCTGGCGAGCCTCAGGTGCGCTATCTCGTCCTAACCGACGCGCCGGTCCCGCCAGATCGTCCGTAAGCGGAGCGAAAACAAGATCTAGAGCGAGGCGTAGGCAGCCTGGATCAGGCGCACCGCGCGCGGGTCGCCGATCAGGGCGTTGCCTTGCTTGTTCATCACATAGGCGCCGGCGACGCCGCGCGTCGGATCGGCGAAGGCGCAGGAGCCGCCCCAACCGGAGTGGCCGAACGCCTCGTCCGTCGGGCCGTAGAACAGGTTCGGCGCGTTGCGCATGAAGCCCGCGCCCCAGCTGATCTCGAAGGGCAGCACGATATCCTGGCCCCGGATGCGCTCGGCCGTCGCCGCCCTGATGCCCGCTGGGGTCAGGATCGAACGCCCGTCCAGGGTCCCGCCGCTGGCCAAGGCGCCCATCAGGCGGGCCAGGGCGGCGGCCGTGGCGTGACCGTTGGCCGACGGAATCTCGACCCGCCGCCACTCGGCCGCGCCCTTTCCGCCCGGCGAGGACCAGGGTTTCAGGAAGGCGGCGGTCAGGGCGGGGTTGATCTCGCCAAATCGCGGCAGGGACGTCGGACGCATCAGGTCGGCGACGCGGCCGTGCTCGCTGTCGGGCAGGCCGATCCACAGGTCCAGGCCGCAGGGACCCGCGATGTCTTCGCGCAGCGCCGTCCCCATCGTCCGGCCGTCGACGCGACGGAAAATCTCGCCGGCGATGTAGCCGAAGGTCACCGGATGGTAGCCGCTGGCCGAGCCGATCGGGAACAGCGGGGCCATGGCCGCCAGCTTGGCGCAGGTGGCGTCCCAGTCGAACCACAGCGCCGGATCGGTCTCGTCCGGGAAGCCAGACAGGCCCGCCTGGTGCGACAGGGCCTGCTCGACGGTGACGTCCTGCTTGCCGTTCTGGGCGAACTCGGGCCAGACATCGGCGACGCGCTGGTCGTAGGCCAGGCGCCCCTCGTCGACCAGGCGCGCCACCATCAGGGCCGCCACGGCCTTGGTCGTCGAGAACAGGGCCGTCAGCGTGTCGGGACCGAACGGAATCTCGCGCTTGCGGTCCGCGAAGCCGCCCATCAGGTCGACGACGATCTCGCCATCGATCGCCAGCGAGAAGCGCGCGCCCAGTTCTCCGGCCCCGCCGGCCGTCGTGTCGGCGAAGTTGGCCTCGAACGTCTCGCGGACGCGGGTGAAGCGGTCGGGGCAGAAGCCCGTGATCTCGACGGTCATGCCCAGGTCCTCAGGCCAGTCGCTCGATGCGGACCGTCGGCGAGGTCTGCTTGATCCGCGCGCCCATCATCACGATCGGCAGCTCGGGCGAGTTGTAGATATTGGCGGCGGTGACCGTCTCGGCCACGCCGCCGACGGCGCGGGCCAGGCCGTAGGAGAAGGTCTGCCCCTCCAGGATCGAGGCCGCGTAGAGCGCGGTCAGCAGATCCCCCGTGCCGTTGGGCGAATGGTCGGACTTGGCGTGGGCGGCCAGCCAGGCCTCCTTGCGGTCGGCCAGGACCGCGCCGATCTCGGCGCCGCGATGCACCGACGAGACCAACGTGGTCTTGCCCAGCAGGCGGGCTGCCTTCATCGCCGCGATGGGGTCGCGAGAATCCGCGCCGGTCAGCTTCTGCAGCTCCCAGGCGTTGCAGGCCACCACGTCGGCGCGGGGGACCAGATCGGCGATGATCTCGTCGGCGGTCTCGGACGGGATGTACAGGCCCTTGCCCGCGTCGCCCATGGTGGGATCGACGACGATCACGGGCTTGCGGGTCGCCGCGCCCTGGCGAGGCGTTTCGCGCACGGCGTCGATGACCCGCGCGGCCGCGCGCACCTGGGCGGCGGAGGCGAAATAGCCGGTGATAACCAGATCGACTTGACCGAACAGGCCATTGGCCTCGATGCCGTCCAGCATGCCCTCGAACACCTCGATCGGCACCGGCGCCCCGCCGGGGATGCCCCAGCCGGGATGACGGCCGTACAGGACCGTCGGGGTGACCATCGACTCGATGCGAAACTGCGCCAGCGCCGCGGCCTGGGCGGACGCGCCGACCTGGCTGCCGGCGACATGGCTGGAGATGATCAAGGCTAACGGCATGGAAAAAGCGATTAGCCGAGCAAGCGGGACTTGAACAGGGCGTGTTCAAGGCCCCGCGCAAAGAAAAGGCCCGCCGTCGCCGGCGAGCCTTTCCGAGAAATCGAAAATCGTCCGAAGACTAGTAGCGATAGTGATCCGGCTTGAACGGGCCCTTTTCAGGAACGCCGATATAGTCGGCCTGATCCTTGCGCAGGGTGGTCAGCTTGGCGCCCAGCTTTTCCAGGTGCAGGAAGGCGACCTTCTCGTCCAGGTGCTTGGGCAGGGTGTAGACGTCGTTCTTGTAGGCGGCCTTGTTGGTCCACAGTTCGATCTGGGCCAGGGTCTGGTTGGTGAACGAGGCCGACATCACGAAGCTCGGGTGACCCGTGGCGTTGCCCAGGTTCACCAGGCGGCCTTCCGACAGCACGATCAGCTTCTTGCCGTCCGGGAATTCCACGTGGTGGACCTGCGGCTTGATCTCGTCCCACTTGTAGTTGCGCAGGGCGGCGATCTGAATTTCCGAGTCGAAGTGGCCGATGTTGCAGACGATGGCGTTGTTTTTCATCTTCCGCATGTCGTCCAGCGTGATGACGTCCTTGTTGCCGGTCGCCGTCACGAAGATGTCCGCCTTGTCGGCGACGTCATTCAGGGTCTGGACCTCGTAGCCTTCCATCGCCGCCTGCAGCGCGCAGATCGGGTCGACCTCGGTGACGATCACGCGGGCGCCGCCTTGGCGCAGCGAGGCGGCCGAGCCCTTGCCCACGTCGCCATAGCCGCAGACCACCGCGACCTTGCCCGACAGCATGACGTCGGTGCCGCGACGGATGGCGTCGACCAGGCTTTCACGGCAGCCATACAGGTTGTCGAACTTGCTCTTGGTGACGCTGTCGTTGACGTTGATGGCCGGGAACGGAAGTTCGCCCTTCTGGGCCATCTGGTACAGACGGTGCACGCCCGTGGTGGTCTCCTCAGAGACGCCGCCGATGGCCGCGCGGATCGCCGAATAGAAGCCCGGCTTTTCGGCCAGGTACTTCTTCATCACGGCGTAGAGGGCCTCTTCCTCTTCGTTCTGCGGGTTGTCGAGGATCGAGGGATCCTTCTCGGCCTTCGGGCCCAGCACGCAGAGCAGGGTGGCGTCGCCGCCGTCGTCGAGGATCAGGTTCGGATAACCGCCGTCGCCCCACTCGAAGATCTTGTGGGCGTATTCCCAGTACTCGACCAGGTTCTCGCCCTTGAAGGCGAAGACCGGGATGCCGGCGGCGGCGATGGCGGCCGCGGCGTGGTCCTGGGTCGAGAAGATGTTGCACGAGGCCCAGCGAACCTCGGCGCCCAGGGCGACCAGGGTCTCGATCAGCACGGCGGTCTGGATGGTCATGTGCAGGCTGCCGGCGATGCGGGCGCCCTTCAGAACCTGCTTGGGGCCGTATTCGGCGCGCGTGGCCATCAGGCCCGGCATCTCGGTCTCGGCGATGGCGATTTCCTTGCGGCCGAAATCGGCGAGCGAGATGTCCTTGACGATGTAGTCGGCCACTTGGGGCTCCTGCGGTCGGATGGGATCTTGGCGCGCTTATACAGCGCCGACCCCTTCCGAGCAATTAACGCATAAAGATATCCTTATGTCCGGCGGCGCGAGACCCTTTAACACGAAGGGCGCGGACCCGCCGGTCCGCGCCTCGCCCGGCCTATTGGCCCAATAGCGTCTTTCGCCAGAACATGATGCTGGTCCAGAAATAGTAGTCCTCGTTCTCCTTCTTGCGGAAGACGTGGCCCTCGTTCTTGGCCAGCACGTGCCAGACCGAGCCGCCGCGGGCGCGGACGGCCTTGATCATCTGCTCGGCTTCCGACGGCGGCACGCGGGGATCGGTTCCGCCGGTGGCCACCAGCAGCGGCGTGGTGATCTTGTCGACGCTGGTCAGCGGCGAGATCTTCATCAGCTGTTCGCGCTGCTTGGGATCGCGCTCGTCGCCGTACTCCACCCGGCGCAGGTCGCGGCGGTAGGCCTGGGTGTTCTCCAGGAAGGTGACGAAGTTCGAGATCGCGACGTAGCAGTTGGCGCCCTTGAGGCGCGGGCTGTAGTGCGTGGCCGAGGCGTAGCACATGTAGCCGCCATACGAGACGCCGTTGACCGCGAAGCGGCTGGCGTCCAGGGCCGAGTTCTTTTCCAGCGTATCGAGGAAGACCCCGATGTCCTTGACCGAGTCCTCGCGCTTGAACGGACCGTTGTCGAGATTGACGAACCGCGTCCCGTAGCCGGTCGAGCCGCGCACGTTCGGGAAGAACAGCGCGATACCCAGCTCGTTCAGCAGATAGTTGTTCCCGCCCAGGAAGTCCGGTCGCGTCTGCCCTTCCGGACCGCCGTGGATGTCGACGATCAGCGGACGCTTGCCCGGGAACTTGGCCGGGTCGGGCTGGTAGAGGAAGCCCGAGATCTTCTCGCCGTCGAAGCTGGCGACCTCGACCAATTTCGGCTCGACATTGCGGCTGGGATCCAGACCGCCGGTCTCGCTGTGGGTCCACTGGGTAACGGCCAGGGTCTTCGGGTCGATCGAGAAGGCGTCGCCCGGCACCTTCGCCGAAGCCATGCTGAGGCCGATCTCGCCCCACGGCGCGATGCTGATGGCCGGACCGATGGCGTAGGGAATGACGCCCGCCGGCAGGCCGTCCACGGTCCGAACCGCGCCGCTGGCCAAATCCAGGACCCGAACGCGCGACACGCCCGCCTCGTTGATCGCATAGACCGCGAAGGTCCCGTCCGGCGAGACCGCGAAGTCGCTGACGTCCCAGCGCGGCTCCTTCGACACCGGGATGAAGCCGCCCTTGCCGTCCAGCTTGCCCAGGCGTTGGAAGTCCGAGCCCTTGTCGGAGGTCAGCCAGACCGAACCGTCCTGGGCGTATTTCGGATCGACATAGGAGGCCTTGGCCTTCGGGTCGGTCAGCGCCTTCATCTTGCCGCTGGCCAGGTCGAGCTCATAGACCATGGCCTCGTTGACCGACATGCGATTCAAGACCAGGGCCTTGGCGCCGTCGGCCGAGAAATCGACGATGTTCCAGCCGCCGCCGGTCACCTGGGCGACCATACGGTCGGTCTTGGGATCCTTGGGATCGACGACATAGAGGTCCATGTCCGCGCCGTTCCGGCGCGACGAGGCGTAGCCGACCAGCTTGCCGTCGCGTGACCAGGCGCCGAACCAGTTGCGGCTCTTGCCGTCGGTGATCAGGCGCGGGCGACCAGCCTCCAGGACGTAGAGCTGATAGAACTCGTCCCCGCCCTTGTCCTTCTGGATCACCAGCGTATCGCCCTTGGGCGACAGGGCGGCGGTCAGGATCGGTTCGCTCTCGAAGCTGATCTGGCGACGATCGCCGTCGGGCTTGGCCACGACGTGAACCTGGTTCGAGCCGCCGAACCGGGTCTTGATCAGCATCGAATGGTCGGCCGCGTTCCAGCCCAGGAAGTCGGCGTGGCGCGCCTGCAGATAGGGCGCGGTGGCCTCGACCAGGTCGCGGGGAATGGCGGGAGCGCCGTCGACGACGATGGCGGCGGGCGGCGCGACGGTCTGGGCCGCCAAGGGGGTCGCGACGGCGCCGGCCAACAGGGCCAGCGCCACGGCATGACGGGAAATCATCTGGGAATGCCTCGGGAAAGGGGGAGGCGCCGCCGGCCGGGACAGCGAGGGGAAGCAGGCCGGCGGCGCGATGTCGGGCGGGATTAGAAACGCATCCGCGCGCCGACGGTCACATAGCGGCCGATCACGTCGTAGTAGGGCGAGTACAGCGAGCTCACCGGCGGGTCCTTGTCGAACAGGTTGGTCGCGTTGGCGTAGAGCTCGATCTGGTGTCCCGCCAGGGGCGGCAGCTTGGCCTGAACGCCCAGGTCGACATAGGTGTAAGCCTTGATGTGGCCGTTCACGAGATCGACGGTGTTGTTGTAGTTGCCCGGCGAGATGTAGCGCGCCCGCAGATTGGCGCTGAACACCTTGCCCGACCAGTCCAGGCTGCCGGTCATCCGGCTCTTGGGCGTGCCGAGGCCGAACGAATAGCCCTGCGACTTCACGTACTCGATCTTGCTGACCCCGTCGTTGGTCGTCAGGCTGTTGACCCAGGTCATCAGCCAGCGGGCGCGGATGCGACCCGGCGCGTTGGCGATCAGACGGTCGAGATCGGTCGCGTAGGAGATCTCGGCGTCGACGCCGTCGGTCTTGTAGTTGGCCAGGTTCACATAGGTCGACACGATGCGCGTGATCGTGCCGCTGGCGTCGCGGGTCACCCGAGAGCACATGTCGGCGTTGCCGTTGGCGCAGCGGGTGACGATGTCCTGCGCGGCGACCGTGGTGATCACGTTGTCGATGTTGATATTGAAGTAATCGACCGAGACATTGAGGCCCGACAGGGCCGGCGGCGAATACACGAAGCCGGTCGTGAAGGTCTTGGCCGTCTCGGGCGTCAGACCAGGATTGCCGCCGCCGTTGGTGAGCACATAGACACTGGAGTTGGTCTTCGGATCGACGATCGTGTTGTAGCCGGTCGTGCTGGTCGTGAAGAGCTCGGTCAGGTTAGCCGAGCGGATGTCGCGCGACTCGGTGATCCGGCCCCGGAAGCCCGGGAAGAACTCGTTGGTGGCGCCCAGCTTCCACGACCAGATCGAGCCGGTGGTGTTGTAGTCGGAGACGCGGGCGGCGGCGTTGACTTCCAGCTTGTTGAAGACCGGGACGTCGCGGATGACCGGGACCAGCACCTCGGCGAAGGCTTCCTTGACATTGTAGCTGCCGGTCATGGCCGAGAAGCTGAAGGTGGTGAACGCCTTGGCCGCGTCGAGCGCGCCGACCGTGCGGTTAATCGACTCCTTGCGGGCCTCGGCGCCGACGGCGATCGAGACCGGACCGGCGGGCAGGCTGAAGGGTTCGCCGCGCAGGCTGAAGCCGCCGACGTCCAGCTTGCTGGTCTCGCGCTGGCTGGGCGTGCCGGTCACATAGGCCAGCGCCGCTTTCGAGGGCGCACCCTGGCCGAACAGGTTGATCGGCACGCAGTTGGTCGAGGCGTTGGTCAGGGCGACGCGGCAGATCGGCTGACCGGTCGTCGGGCTGATCACCGAGTCGACCGCGTTGGCGTAGTTCTGGGTCAGGAAGAACCCGGGCGTGTCGATATTGTTCTCGTTCTCGCCATGGCTGTAGTAGGCGCTCCAGCGCCAGCTGTCGCCGAACGAGCCGTCGAAGGCGATCGTGCCCTGGGTCGAGACACGCTCGAAGTCGATGGTCGGATAGGCCTCGGTATTGAAGCGGCCCATCGTGAAGCTTGTCTGGCCGGCCGCCGCCATCGCCGACTTCACCGCCGCCGGCAGGAAGGCGTTGTCCGACTTGATCGTCAGGTTGCCGCGATTGTGGTCGCCGAACCAGATGTAGTCGTTCCACATCCGCGAGCGACGCAGCTCGGCGGTCATCTTGACCTTGTCGGTCAGGTCATAGGTCAGGCTGGCCATGGCCGCGTAGTGCTTCTGCGGCGTGACCAGGGGCGACAGGTCGTCGTTCGAGGGCCCTTCGCCGCCGACCGTGTTGGTCCCGACCACCGTGCCGTAGTTGAAGTCGCGCAAGGTGCCGTCAGGATTGAAGGTCTTGCCCTTCAGAACGCCCGAAAGAATCAGGCCGCCAGGCGCGGCGTTGGCGAAGCCGACATTCGGCGCCAGGATGAAGCGGCCAGCGCCATTCGAGACCGTGGCCCAGCGACCGACATTGGGGCGGCTGTCCTTCGGGATCACGCCGTCGTTGTCGATATATTCGCCGCCGATCACGAAGTGGCCGCGGCCGTCGGCGAAGCTCTTGCCCGCCGCCGCCTCCAGGCGGATCTGCTTGGCGTCGTTGTACGAGGACTCGCCGCGCTCGACGCCCATCTTCAGGCCGGTGAACGCGCGGTCGATGCTGATATTGACCACGCCGGCCACGGCGCCGGAGCCCCAGGCCGCCGAGGCGCCGCCGGTCACCACGTCGACGCCCTTGGTCAGGACGCTGGGGATCAGGTTCAGGTCGTTGTCGCCGGAGAAGCGGCGGCCGTCCAGCAGCACCAGGGTGCGGCTGATGCCCAAGCCGCGCAGGTCGACGGGCGCGTTACCGGCGCCGGTGTTGGTGCCGGTGGTCTGAGCCGAGGTCGTGGCGCGGAACTGCGGCAGGTCGTTCAGGGCCGCGGCGATGTTCGGCCGCGCGCCGACGCTCAGATCCTGGGCGGTGACGCGCACGGTCGGGGTCGGCGCCTGGAAGTCGGCGCGGTCGATGCGCGAGGCCGTGACGACGATCTCGCCGACGCTGTTGTCTTCGGGCTTGGCGGCCTCCTGGGCCAGAGCGGCGCCTTGGAGGGCCAGGATGGCGGGAACCAGGCTGCAGCCCAGCAGCAGGCCCCGGCGGGTTTGGCGTGAAAGAGTCAAAGCAAGATCCCCTCTGTTTCAACGATCGACAGCCGCCCTCCCGCGCGGCCGCTTGTTCGGTCGCGTTCGGTCGCGTCGCGCGGGCCTCATCCCGCGTTTCCGCCAGGCGGTTCCTCTGCCCCCGCTGTCCCTTGGCCTGAGAGATTCAGGCGCGGTCGCGCCCTTGCTCCTTCGGCGAGGCCGCCCGCTATCGGGGCGATCCTGCTTTCCAGCGTCCTCTTGCTCCGCGGTCCCTGTTGCCTGAGCGTTTCCGGGGCGGTTGCGCCTTCGGCGTCGGGTCGAACCCGATCTCTTCCGCGAGAGCCGAGCCAATACGAACGTTTCTCTACATCGCGTCAAAACGCCGAAAATCGGCACAATGTTGCCCGGCCAGCAATGACGGCGAAAGGAATGCCCCCGAGCTCAACCCTTAGGCAGGACGCGTATTCGTCCGCCGCCGTCCGCTCCAGCAAGGTGACAGGTCGGTGACAGCTTGGGATGATCGGATCAGGTTCGGAAAGTCGCCAAGCTTTCGCGAAAGCCGCCAAAAATGATTATTTTATAGGCAGAAACCGATCTAAATTTGGGCGATTATCGGCGATCGCCGGCCGCGGCTTTCCAGCGGGCCAGCAATTCGGCCCGCCGCCCCTGGTCGAAATTCGCCAGCAGCGCGGGACCGACACGGATCGGCCGGCCGGCCGCGCCGGGCGTGGGCTCGCCTCCGACGGGGCGGATCGGCGGAAGCCCGCTCTGGGCCAACCGCCGCTGCCCCTCGTCCGACATCAGATAATCCAGGAACAGCCGGGCGGCCTTCGGATGCGGCGCCGAGCGCGTGACGAAGGCGACCCGCGAGAGCAGAAGGTGATAGTCGCTGGGCACGACATAGCCGACGTCCGGGTCCCGGTTCCGCCGCCACCAGTCGGCGAAGAAGCTGGTCACCTCGACGGCGATGACATGCGGCCCCGACAGGCTGGTCAGCAGCGGGGCGCCCGGCACGAACAGGCCCGGCTCGGATCGGGCCAGCGCGTCGTACAGCGCCCCGGCGTCCGGATAGGCCTGCAGGTCGCTCGACATGTACATAAAGCCGACCGCGCTCGTTTCGGGATCGTACATGGCGATCTTGCCGCGCCAGCGGTCGGGATTGGAGCGCAGGGCCGCCAGCAGCGCCGCGTGGCTACGCGGCACCTCGGACTCCTTCAGAAGCTTCTTGTTGTAAGCGAAGACGATCGGCTCGGCCGTGACGCCGAAACCCTGGTCGCGCCAGATCGCCCAGGCCGGCAGCCCCTTGGCCTCCGGACTGCGATAGGTCTGGGCGTAGCCGTCGTTGATCAGCTTGACCTGGATGTCCATCGCCGAGCTCCAGACCAGGTCGGCGACCGGCTTGCCCGCGTCGGTTTCCGCGATCAGCCGCTGCCGAATCTTGTGGGCGGGCAGCTCGACGAGGCGGACCTTGATCTTGGGGAAGCGCTGGCGGAAACCGTCGCTGACGGTTTCGTGGCCGTCACTGTTGAGGTAGACGACCAGCTCGCCCTCGCGCTCGCCGGCGCGCACGTCCCAGCCGCTGGTCGCCTGCCCCGCGCGCTTGGGCGCGCAGCCAGCGAGCATCGTCACCAGGACGAGCCCGATGACGACCGCGCGAATCCCGCGTCTCTTGACCCGCTGAGGCAATCGGCGTCGGATGATGATCTCCCCTAGGTGTTCGGTTCCTACATCCCCGATGAAGATACTGGTTGTCGAGGATGATCCGCCTCTGCGTCGATCGCTGAGCGCGACGCTGGAGAGCGCGGGGCACGAGGCCGTGTGCGTGGAGACCGGCGAGGCCGCCCTGGGTCTGGCCCTGGCGCACGGGGCCGACTTCGACGCCGTCGTCCTGGATATCGGTCTGCCCGACATCGACGGCTTCGAGATCCTGGGCCGACTGCGGCGCGAGGGCGTCGCCACACCCATCGTCATGCTGACCGCGCGAGACGCGGTGCGCGACCGCATCGCGGGCCTGGATATGGGCGCCGACGACTATGTGCTGAAACCCTTCGATCCGTTCGAGCTGGTCGCCCGGGTGCGAGCGGTGGCGCGACGCAAAGGCGGCTATGCGGCGCGGACCGTACACGTCGGCGCCCTGGCCTGCGACTGGGAGGCCGGCTGCGCCTGGATCGGCGACCGCCGTCTGGACCTGCGTCCTCGCGAGTGGGCGGCGCTGAAGGCGCTGGCCACGCGTCCCGGCCGCGTCGTCGACCGCGACCGGCTGGCCGCTGAAGTGTTCCCGGATGAAGAAGCACCCTCGCCCAACGCCCTGGACATCCATGTCGGCCGGCTGCGGCGCAAGCTAGCGCCCGACGGCCCGCGGCTGAGCACGCTGCGCGGCGTGGGCTACCGGCTCGACCCGTGAGGCCGGGCTCGCGCAACCAAGGCCGGCCCAGCCTGATCGGCCGACTGCTGCTGGCCCAGATCGCGCCCCTGGCCCTGCTGGGCGCGGCCTTGGCCCTGGCCGGCGCCCTGGCGGCCCAGGCCGTGGTCGAGAAATCCTCCGACCGGCTGCTGGCCGGATCGGTCGCCTCGATCGTGGCCCAGATCGGCGTGCGGGACAGCCAAGCCAAGGTCGCGCTGCCGCCCTGGTCACTCGGCCTTTTGGACAGTCCGGAGCGCGACGCTGTATTCTACGCGGTGCGACAAGGGCCTCGCCTCGTCACCGGCTACGAAGACCTGCCACGGCCGCCCGCGCCGGCGCCCAACGAGACCAACTTCAGCTACGCCCGGATGCGCGGCTATGCCGTGCGTATCGCCCAGTCGACGGTGATGGTGCCGGGCGTTCGGGAGCCGGTCGTCGTGTCCGTCGCCCAGAGCCTCGACTCCCGGCACGCCAGCGTGCGCGAGCTGCTGTTCAATCTGATCGGCCTGCCCGTGCTGCTGGTCTTAGTCGCCGCCGCACTGGTCATTCCGGCCGTGGGTTGGGGCCTCGCGCCGCTACGCCGGCTGACGGCCGACCTGACGACCCGCGCCCAGGCCTCGCGTCCCGACCTGACGCCGGTCAGCGCCGCCGACGCGCCCGCCGAACTGGCCCCGGTGGTCGGCGCCTTCAACCGCATGATGGACAGCCTGGACCGCTTCACGCGCGCCCTGGAACGCTTCTCGGCCGACGCCTCGCATCAGTTGCGGACCCCCCTCTCGGTGATCGTCGCCAATCTGGCGCTGCTGGAGCGCTCGGCGACGGCGCCGCGCGACCAGGCGCTGTTGCGGGACTCGCGCGACGCCGCCGCCAACCTGCGCCAGCTGCTGTCGCAATTCCTGGCCCTGGCCCGCTCTGAGGCCGCCGCGGCCGAGGGCGAGGCCGACCTCGCCGCCCTGCTGACCACGATCCAGGTCGAGGCCGCGCGCGGCTTTCCGGAGGTCGAGGTGCTGTCGCGCATTCGCCGCGACCTGCCTCCCGTCCGGGGCAATCCCGTTCTGATCGGGGAGGCGCTGCGCAACCTCGTTTTCAACGCCTGCGCCTATGGAGGCGGCAAGGTCCGCATCCTGGCGGGGGAGGAGGCCGGCGCGGCGAAGGTCGTGATCTGGGACCACGGTCGGGGCGCCGACCCGGCCGAGCTGGACCGCCTCCTCAAGCCCTTTGCGCGCGGCGCCGCCGGGCAGGCGCACGCCGGCGCGGGCCTGGGCCTGGCCATAGTGCGCTCGATTACCGGCCGCCTGAACATAAGATTGGCGCTCCGCGCCCGTCGCCCGCGCCCCGGCCTGGTGGCGATCTGCGCCTTTCCGCCGGCCGAACCGCCCCTAAGATGACGCCAGGACCCGCGCCCTCTTCCAGGCCCCGTAGGCGAACACGGCCACGCCCAGCCAGATGAACAGGAAGGACAGGGCGCGCAACGCCGTGAACGGCTCGCCGAACGCCACCCCCAGCAGGAACTGGATCGTCGGCGCGATGAACTGCAGGAAGCCGACGGCGCTCAGCGGCAGGCGGCGCGCCGACCAGGCGAACAGGGCCAGCGGCGCGACCGTCGCCGGACCGGCCAGAGCCAGAAGCGCGGTCACCGGGCCGCCCTGGCCAAAATGCCCGTGACCGCTGGCCGCGAGATGCAGCACGTAGGCCAAGCCAGGCAGGGCCAGATAGGCGCATTCGATGAACAGCCCGGTCTGGGCCTCGGCCTTCACCTGCTTGCGCAGGATGGCGTAGGCGCAAAAGGTCAGGGCCAGGCCCAGCGACACGATCGGCAGATGGCCCAGCGCGATCGTCTGGATCGCCACGCCGACGGCCGCGAAACCGATGGCGACCTTGCCCTCGCCGCTCATCCGCTCGCGGAACAGCAGCGCGCCGGCGGCCATGTTCATCAGCGGGTTGATGTAATAGCCGAGGCTGGCCTCGATCACGTGGCCGGCGTTCACCGCGAAGACATAGATCGTCCAGTTGCCGAAGATCGCCAGGGTGGACAGGGCCAGCATTCCCAACGTGCGCGGCTGGCGCAGCACCTGGACCACCTGGCCGCCCTGCCTGGCGATCAGCACCAGCCCGCCCGCCCACAGCACCGACCACAGCGTCCGGTGGGCGATCATCTCCCACGAGCCGACGCCCAGGCTGGACAGCAGGTGGAAATAGAGCGGCAGGAAGCCCCAAAGGACATAGCAGCCGATGCCGGCGGCATAGGCGGAGCGATTGTCGGGTTCGGAAACGGCGTTGGCGCTCGGCGACATGTTGCGCACCCCTCGTAAAGCGCCTCGCACATGGGAAGCCCGCCGTCCGCCCGCATCTTGCGGCTCCGTCGGAAATTCTCGAACCGGCTCAGGAAATCCTGATCCACCGACCCCGACCTTCCCGGCGAATGCCGGGATCCAGATCTCAAGGCGCTTTGGGCGGGCTGGAAGAGCGCGACGCGCTTAGAGCGTACTTCAGCGCTCTTCCATCTGGGCCCCGGCATTCGCCGGGGATATCGGTTGTCTCTAAACCTTAAGCCGGCGTCTTCGACTTGATCAGGCCCTTGTCGTGCAGCAGCTGGGCGATCTGCACGGCGTTGAGGGCCGCGCCCTTTCGCAGGTTGTCGGCGACGCACCAGAAGGCGAGGCCGTTCTCGACCGTCGGATCCTTGCGGATGCGCGAGACATAGACCGGGAACTCGCCCTGGGCTTCCTTCGGCGTGATGTAGCCGCCGTCCTCGCGCTTATCGACCACGACGATCCCTTCGGCGTCGCGCAGGATCTCGCGGGCCTCGTCCTCGTCCAGCGGGCTCTCGAACTCGACGTTCACCGCTTCGGAGTGGCCGACCATCACCGGCACGCGTACGCAGGTGGCGACCAGCTGGATGTTCGGATCGAGGATCTTCTGGGTCTCGGCGGTCATCTTCCACTCTTCCTTGGTGAAGCCGTCGTCCATGAAGACGTCGATGTGGGGGATGACGTTGAAGGCGATCTGCTTGGTGAACTTTTTCGGCGGCGGCGCGCCCAGGACATAGATGCCCTTGGTCTGGTCCCAGAGCTCGTCCATGCCTTCCTTGCCCGCGCCCGAGACCGACTGGTAGGTCGAGACGACCACCCGCTTGATCTTGGCCTCGTCGTGCAGCGGCTTCAGCGCCACGACCAGCTGCGCGGTCGAGCAGTTGGGGTTGGCGATGATGTTCTTCGGGATGCTGTTGACCGCCTCGGGGTTCACTTCCGGCACGACCAGCGGCACGTCCGGGTCCATCCGGAAGTGGCTGGAATTGTCGATGACGATCGGACCGGCCGCGCCGATCTTCTCGCCCCAGGCCTTGGAGATCGACCCACCAGCGCTCATCAGCACGATGTCGACCTTCGAGAAGTCGAACTGCTCGAGGTCCTCGCAGCGCAGAATCTCGTTGCCGAACGAGACCTCGACCCCGATGGATTTGCGGCTGGCGATGGCGTGCATCTTGTCCACGGGGAATTTGACTTCCTCGAGGATGTTGAACATCTCGCGGCCCACATTGCCCGTGGCGCCGACCACGGCGACCCGGTAACCCATCGCGCTCTCCTGAAGACTGTCCGTCCGCGTACCGCGCGGAGCGGCGTTCCGTTACGCCTCATGCCCCGCGGGCGCAAGGCGAGGGTTTCTGGCGCGGCGATGAGGGTAGATGAACCCGCCCGTTCAGAGGGTTTCCGACGCACGTCCGCCCGCCTATGTTCGCCGCCATGACCGACGTCGTCTCCGAAGCCCCGCCCGCCTCGCACCTCACCCAGGACGGTCCCGCCGTCCGGCTGTTTCTGGTCGACGGTTCGGCCTATCTGTTCCGCGCCTATCACGCCCTGCCGCCGCTGACCCGCAAGAGCGACGGCCTGCCCGTGGGCGCGGTCCAAGGCTTCTGCAACATGTTGTGGAAGCTGCTGCGCGACATGCAGGGCGATACGCCGACCCACCTGGCGGTGATCTGGGACCACTCGGAGAAGACGTTCCGCAACACCCTGTACGACCAGTACAAGGCCCACCGCCCACCGCCGCCGGAAGACCTGATCCCGCAGTTCCCGCTGGTGCGCGAGGCGACGCGGGCGTTCGGGGTGCCGGCCATCGAGCTGCCCGGCTACGAGGCCGACGACCTCATCGCCGCCTATGCCTGCAAGGCCCGCGAGGTCGGCGGCGAGGCGATCATCGTCTCGTCCGACAAGGACCTGATGCAGCTCGTCGGCGACGGGGTGTCGATGTACGACCCGATGAAAGGGGTCCGCATCGACCGTGAGCAGGTGTTCGAGAAGTTCGGCGTCTATCCGGAAAAGGTGGTCGACGTTCAGGCCCTGTGCGGCGACAGCGTCGACAATGTGCCGGGCGCCCCGGGCATCGGCATCAAGACCGCCGCTCAGCTGATCACCGAGTTCGGCGACCTCGACACGCTTTTGGAGCGCGCGGGCGAGATCAAGCAGCCCAAGCGCCGCGAGACCCTGATCAACTTCGCCGACCAGATCCGCCTGTCGCGAGCGCTGGTGAAGCTGGATTGCGACACGCCCCTGCCCGAACCGCTGGACGATCTGAAGGTGCGCGAGCCCGACAAGGTCGCGCTGGCCGCGTTCCTGGACCAGATGGAGTTTCGCACCCTGGCCCGGCGGGTCGGCGACGGCTCGGCCGCCGCCGCGCCCGGCACGCTGGACCGGCCGTCGGCCCCGCCGAAGGCGCCCGTTACCTCGGTCTCCTACATGGGCGCCGCCGCCCGCGCGGCCGCCCAGCCCGTCGCCGAGCCGATCACCATCGACCACGCGACCTATGTCTGCGTCCGCGATCTGGAGACGCTGAAGGCCTGGGTCGCCAAGGCGACGGCCAAGGGCGTCGTGGCCTTCGACACCGAGACCGACGCCCTGGGTTCGGCGACGGCCGGCCTGTGCGGAATCTCCCTGGCCGTGGCGGCCGGCGAGGCCTGCTACATTCCCGTCGGCCATTGCGAAAAGGAAGGCCTGGCGCTGGAAGCCGCCGCCGACCTCGTGCAGATCCCGCTGGCCGACGTGATCGCGACCCTGAAGCCGCTGCTGGAGGATCCGGCGGTGCTGAAGGTGGCGCAGAACGCCAAGTACGACATCGCGGTGCTGTCGCGCCACGGGATCCAAGTCTCGCCGATCGACGACACCATGCTGATCTCCTACGTGCTGGAGGCGGGCTTGCACGGCCACGGCATGGACGAGCTGTCGGAGCTGTGGCTGGGCCACAAGCCGATCCCGTTCAAGCAGGTGGCCGGGACCGGCAAGGCTCAGATCAGCTTCAAGCACGTGGCCCTGGCCGAGGCGACCGCCTACGCCGCCGAGGACGCCGACGTCACCCTGCGCCTGTGGGAGCGGCTGAAGCCGCGCCTGGCGCGCGAGGGCCTGTCGACCGTCTACGAGACGCTGGAACGCCCGCTGCCCGCCGTGCTGGCGATGATGGAGAACGACGGCGTCAAGGTCGATCCCGAGGCGCTGCGCCTGCTGTCGAACGAGTTCTCCCTGCGCATGGCCCAGTACGAGGCGCGCGCCCAGGAGATCGTCGGCCGGCCGTTCAACCTGGGCAGCCCCAAGCAGATCGGCGACGTGCTGTTTGGCGAGATGAACATGAAGGGCGGCAAGAAGACCGCCACCGGCCAGTGGTCCACCGACAGCGACGTCCTCGAAAGCCTGGCCCTCGAGCACGAGCTGCCGCGCGTACTGCTGGACTGGCGTCAGCTCTCGAAGCTGAAGGGCACCTATACCGAGAACCTGATCGCGGCGATCGCCGAGCGCACGGGCCGCGTCCACACCTCCTACGCCCTGGCCGCGACGACGACGGGACGCCTGTCCTCGTCCGATCCGAACCTGCAGAACATCCCGGTCCGCACCGAGGAAGGCCGCAAGATCCGCAAGGCCTTCATCGCGCCGCCCGGCAAGGTGTTGATCAGCGCCGACTACAGCCAGATCGAGCTGCGCCTCCTGGCCCACATCGGCGACATCCCCCAGCTGAAGCGGGCCTTCCAGGAAGGCCTCGACATCCACGCCATGACGGCCTCGGAGATGTTCGACACGCCGATCGAGGGCATGGACCCGATGATCCGGCGGCGAGCCAAGGCGATCAACTTCGGCATCGTCTACGGCATCAGCGCGTTCGGTCTCGCCAACCAGCTGGGCATCGGCCAGGGCGAGGCGGGAGCCTATATCAAGACCTATTTCGAGCGCTTCCCGGGCATCCAGGCCTATATGGACGCGACCAAGGCCTTCGTGCGCGAGCACGGCCATGTCACCACCATCTTCGGCCGCAAGATCAATATTCCCGAAATTCAGTCGAAGTCCGTCGGCCAGCGACAATTCGCCGAACGGGCCGCGATCAACGCTCCGATCCAGGGCGCGGCCGCCGATGTGATGCGCCGGGCCATGATCCGGATGCCGGCCGCCCTGGAGGCCGCCGGCCTGGAAGCGCGCATGTTGCTGCAGGTGCACGACGAACTGGTCTTCGAGGCGCCGGAGGCCGAGGCCGAGCGGGCTTGCGCGGTGATCCGGGGCGTGATGGAGACGGCGGCCGAACCGGCCGTGGCGCTGACCGTGCCGCTGACGGTGGAGGCTCGGGCCGCGCCGAACTGGGACGAAGCCCACTGATTGGCAGAGCCCCATCGCTCGCGCCGCGACAATCCGCCACATCACGGTTAATCGCTCGGCAATCGTTCTGGACGACTCCTGCCGGTTGACGATCGCGATCCGTGGCCCGGCCTCAAGTAGCTGTGTTATCTGAAATTTTCGCGGCCGCCATCGTTCAGATGAGGAGCCCGCTCGGTGTCTTTTAGCGACCTGAAAATTTCGGCGAAGCTGGGCCTGGCGTTCTGCGCGCTGATCCTGACCTCGGCCATCGCCTCGTCGATCGTGTTCGTCAGCCTCCAGCGCATCGACGAGGCCACCGTGGCGAGCGAGCGCAGTCTGGCCCTGGCCGCGACGGCCGAAGAGGCCCTGACTCTGATCCTGGAACAGCAGAACGCGCTGCGCGGCTACGTGTTGATGGGCGACAAGAAGTTCGCCAAGACCTACGAGGAAAGCTCGGCCAAGTTCGACCAGACCCTGGACGGCTTCGCGACCAAGACCACGATCCCCGAGCAGAAGGCGCGCATCCAGCGCCTGCGCGAGGCCATGGCGACCTGGCGGCACGACATCGGCGCCCCGGTCATGAGCCTGATGAACGATCCGGCCGCGGGCCGCGACCAGGCCATCCAGCTGACCGGGAAGAAGAGCCTGACCGCGCTGCGAGCGATCCAGAAGGAGCTGCTGACCGCGGCCAACGAGCGGGTGGCGATCCGGACGGCCGAAGCCAAGGCGGCCATGACCACCGCGGTGCTGTCGCTCCTGATCGGCGGCGGCGTGGCTCTGGTCATCGCCGGCCTGATGGGCTGGTGGCTGTGGAACGCCATCGCCCGTCCCGTCGCCGCCATGACGGGCGCCATGCGCCGTCTGGCCTCGGGCGACAATAGCGTCGCCGTGCCCGCCCAGGGTCGCAAGGACGAGATCGGCGACATGGCCGCCGCCGTGGCCCATTTCAAGGACGCCGCCGTCGAGAAGATCCGTGTCGAGCGCGCCGCCGCCGAGCATCGCGCGGCCGCCGACAGCGAACGCGCCGCCAACGAAGCCGAGAAGGCCGCCATCGCCCGCGACGACGCCATCGCCGTCGCCGCGCTGAACGAAGCCCTCGACCATCTGGCGAGCGGCGATTTGACCCATCGGATCACCGTTCCGTTCGCGCCCAAGACCGAGAGCCTGCGGACCAATTTCAACGCCGCCGCCGAGCGGATGCAGGACGCCATCCAGGCGATCGGCGCGGCCACCGACGGGGTCAATAGCGGCTCCGACGAGATCGCCCAGGCCTCGGACAACCTCTCGCGCCGCACCGAACAGCAGGCCGCCAGCCTGGAACAGACGGCCGCCGCGCTGGATCAGATCACGGCCACGGTGCGAAAGACCGCCTCGGGCGCGCAGGAGGTCTCACGCGTGGTGGCCGCGGCCCGCGCCGACGCCCAGCGTTCGGGTCAGATCGTCGGTCAGGCGGTCTCGGCCATGACCGAGATCGAGACCTCTTCCGACCAGGTCAGCCAGATCATCGGCGTGATCGACGAGATCGCCTTCCAGACCAATCTTCTGGCCCTGAACGCCGGCGTCGAGGCCGCCCGCGCGGGCGAGGCCGGTCGCGGGTTCGCGGTCGTGGCCCAGGAAGTGCGGGCCCTGGCCCAGCGCTCGGCCGACGCGGCCAAGGAGATCAAGACCCTGATCTCGACCTCGACGGCGCAGGTCGAGGCGGGCGTGGACCTCGTCGGGCAGACCGGGGCGGCCCTGAACCGCATCGTCGAACAGGTCGCCGCCATCGACACCCTGGTCACCGAGATCTCGGCCTCGGCCAGCGAGCAGTCCACCGGGCTGAACGAGGTCAATACCGCCGTCAATCAGATGGATCAGGTCGTCCAGCAGAACGCGGCCATGGTCGAGGAAGCCACCGCCGCCAGCCATTCGCTGAAAAACGAGGCCAAGGCCCTGGCCGAGATGGTTTCAAGGTTCCGCACGGCGCGGTCGGCGGTTCAGTCCGCGCCCGCGCCAACCAGCGCGCGTCCGGTCTCCCGGCCGGCTTCGCGCCCAGCGGCCATCGTCCGCCCGTCGCGCGGCGCCGCCGCCGTGGCGGTCAAGGAAGATAGCTGGGAAGAGTTCTAAGGACGCGGCGAAGACCGCGCGTTCCCCATCAACCCTTGTTGAGGGCGATCGTCTCGAACGACGACTTGGCCGGATGCGTCGCGTGGCTGGCGCCCGGGGTAGGCAGGACCAGGCCGATGGCGGCGGCCAAGATCAGGGCGGCGGCGAAGAAGGCCTTGGTGGCCATGGGTGTCTCTCGGGTCTGGCGTGTCTAAAGCGATGATCGCGACGCCGACGCAGGCCTAGATGGCCCCGCCCGCGCCGGGTTCAAGACAGCGCCGCGCCAGAGCTTCTGAAACGGCTTGCAGGCGTCCTGATCCGATAGAAAAGGCCGGAAACCGCCTCGACGGTTCCCGGCCTTTTTTGTCCCCGCGTTATCCGGCCTGGTCGAAATCAGAAGATTTCGAACAGGCCGGCGGCGCCCATGCCCCCGCCGATGCACATGGTCACCACGCCCAGCTTGGCCTTGCGGCGCTTGCCTTCCAGCAGGAGGTGGCCGGCGCAGCGCGCGCCGGTCATGCCGAACGGGTGGCCGATGGCGATCGAGCCGCCATTGACGTTGTACTTCTCCGGATCGATGCCCAGGCGGTCGCGGCTGTAGAGGCACTGCGACGCGAAGGCTTCGTTCAACTCCCAGATGTCGATGTCGTCGACCTTCAGACCGTGACGTTCCAAGAGGCGCGGCACGGCGAAGACCGGGCCGATGCCCATCTCGTCGGGCTCGCAGCCGGCGATGGCGAAGCCCTTGAACATGCCGAGCGGCTCCAGGCCGCGCTTGGCCGCTTCCTTGGCTTCCATCACCACGACGGCGGCGGCGCCGTCCGACAGCTGCGACGCGTTGCCGGCGGTGACGAAGTTGCCCGCCCCCTTGACCGGCTCCAGCTTGGCCAGGCCTTCCAGCGTGGTGTCCGGACGGTTGCACTCGTCCTTGGTGACCACGTAATCGACCAGGCTCTCTTCCTTGGTCTCCTTGTTGACCACCTTCATCTTGGTGGCCATCGGGACGATCTCGTCGTCGAACAGGCCGGCGGCCTGGGCGGCGGCGATGCGCTGCTGGCTGCGCAGCGAGTATTCGTCCTGGTACTCGCGGCTGATGTTGTAGCGCTTGGCCACGATGTCGGCGGTGTCGATCATCGCCATCCACAGCGCCGGCTTTTCCTTCATCAGCTTGTCTTCGGTGATGTGGAAGCGGTTCATGTGGCCGCCGCCCTGGACCAGCGAGATCGACTCCACGCCGCCGCCGATGGCGACGTCGGCGCCGTCGTTGCGGACATAGTTGGCGGCCGTGGCGATGGCTTGCAGACCCGACGAGCAGAACCGGTTGACGGTCTGGCCCGAGGTGGTGACCGGCAGGCCAGCCCAGATGGCGGCGTTGCGGGCCACGTTCATGCCGGTGGCGCCTTCGGGACCGCCGCAGCCCAGGACGACGTCCTCGACCTCGGGGCCTTCCAGCTTGGCGCGCGCGACGGCGTGCTGGATGGCGTGGCCGGCCATGGCCGCGCCATGGGTGTTGTTGAAGCCGCCCCGGTTGGACTTGGCCAGGCCCGTGCGGGCGTAAGAGACGATGACCGCTTCGCGCATAAGGGCGCACTCCCTATTAAACGTTAGTTTGAATTGGCGGCTACCCTAGACCGGCCCTCCGCGCCCCGTAAAGATCACGCGCACGTCAACGTAAACTCAAGTCGACATCCTGGCCTCGATTCTCGCCCGCCGCTTGACGCCCCTCGGGCGCGGGCACACGCTCATGATCAACGATAAGATGAGGGAGGACGGCCATGGCTGACCACGCCTACGATCTCGTGCTGCGCGGCGGGACGGTGTTCGACGGGACCGGCGCGCCGGGCATCCTCGCCGATGTCGGGATCAAGGACGGCCTGATCGCCGCGATCGGACCGCGCCTGGCCGCCGGCGGCGACGAGATCGACGCGCGCGGCCGGATCGTCACCCCCGGCTTCGTCGACATCCACACCCACTATGACGGCCAGGCGACCTGGGGCAGCCAGATGAGCCCCAGCTCCGGCCATGGCGTGACAACGGTGGTGATGGGCAATTGCGGCGTCGGCTTCGCCCCGTGCCGACCCCAGGATCACGATCGGCTGATCCGGCTGATGGAGGGCGTCGAGGACATCCCGTTCCCGGTGCTGACCGAGGGCCTTCCATGGGCCTGGGAGAGCTTTCCCGACTATCTCGACTTCCTGGCCGGCCGGTCGTTCGACGTCGATGTCGCCGCCCAGCTGCCGCACGCGGCGCTGCGGGTCTATGTGATGGGCGAGCGCGGGGCCAATCGCGAGCCGGCGACGCCGGCCGACATCGCCGCCATGGCAGACATCGCCCAGCAGGCGGTCGAGGCCGGAGCCCTGGGCTTTTCGACCTCGCGCACCCTCAACCACCGCACCAGCGACGGCCAGCCCACCCCGACCCTGACCGCCGGCGAGGACGAGCTGACGGGCATCGCCCTGGGCCTGGCCGCCGCCGGCAAGGGCGTGCTGCAACTGGTATCGGACTTCTTCCCGGATGGCGCGGCCGAGCTGGCCATGGTCCGCCGCATCGTCGAGCGCTCCGGCCGGCCGCTGTCGTTCTCCCTGGTGCAGAGTCCCAAGTCGCCGGGCGGCTGGAAGGCGATGCTGGCCGGACTGTCGGCCGCCGTCGACGCCGGCCTGCCGATGAAGGCCCAGGTCTGCGGCCGGCCGGTGGGCGTATTGTTCGGGCTGGAGCTGACGCTCAATCCGTTCAGCCAGAACCCGGTCTTCGCGGAGATCAAGGACAAGGCCTTGCGAGATAAAGTCGCCGCCCTGTCGGAGCCCGACTTCCGCGCCCGCCTTCTCGCGCATGACCTGGACGCCACAGGGCCTTTCGCGGGCAGCGCCTTGCGGGCCTGGGACAACCTTTTCCCGATGGGCGCCGACCCCGACTACGAGCCGACGGCCGACGCCACCGTCGCGGCCATCGCCGCCGCGACCGGACGCCCGCCGGCCGAGGTCGCGCTCGACGCCATGCTGGAAAACGACGGGCGCGGGATGCTGTATCACCCGTTCCTGAACTATGCCGACGGCTCGCTGGACCCCAGTTTCCGGATGCTGACCCACCGCGACACCGTGCCGGGCCTGTCGGACGGCGGCGCGCATGTCGGCATGATCTGCGACGGCAGCTTTCCGACCAGCAACCTGACCCACTGGACCCGCGACCGCGCGCTGGGGCCGCGCATCCCGCTGGAGACGATGATCGCCCGCCAGACCCGCGACACCGCCGCCGCGGTCGGTCTGCTGGATCGCGGCCTGATCGCGCCGGGCTATCGCGCGGACCTCAATGTCATCGACTACGAGGGCCTGCGCCTGGAAGCGCCCCGCGTCGCCTACGACCTGCCAGCGGGCGGACGGCGGCTGACGCAGAAAGCCCATGGCTATGTCGCGACCCTCGTCGCCGGCGTGGTCACGCAGCGCGACGGCGAACCGACCGGCGCCCTGCCCGGACGCCTGGTGCGCGGGGCGCGCTCGGCCCCTCTCGCCCTGGCGGCGGCGTAGGCGCTACTCGCCGAAGCCCTCGCCCGGCGTCAGCGGCGCCAGCCGGATCAGCCGCGAATCCTCGACCGCCGCCGTGCGATGCTGGACGAAGCCGCGATAGTCCGGGTTGGTGACCATGGCCAGGAACGCGCCGGCGTTGGGATATTCGGCGATGAAGGCCAGGTCCCAGCGCTCGTCCGCCGGCCCGGTGACCACGCCCTCGGGCCGTCCGGCCCACACTTGGCGACCGCCCAGGCTCTGGAACAGCGCAGCCGTGGTCCGGCCGTATTCGCGATAGGCCTCCAGCCCGCTCATCCCCTTGCCGTGGTTCGGATGGCCCTCGGGATAGTCCGCCAGCGCCTTCAGCCGAACGAGGTTCAGCATCTGGATCGGCGTATCGCGCGGCAAGGCCTTGAACGCGTCGAACTGCGCGCGACTCGGGTCGATACTGGTCATGGGGTTCCTCCTTTATTTTGTTGGGGTGGGCTTAGGGCGAACAGCGTCAGGCCGACCAGCGCCAGGGCGACAGCTTCGGCCGGCCGCGACCGCCACGCGCCCGCCGCGCCCAGACCGTTGATGACGAAGTGCGGGACGAGCCCCGCCGTGAGGATGCTGACCCGGCTCCGCAGATGCAGCCAGGTCATCAGCAGCGACAGCCCGACAGTATCGAGCGCGTACCAGGGCAGGTCGGAAAACGATGTCCCCACGATGCCGGCGAACAGGAAGGCCGGAACGTGCCAAAGGGTCCAGATCAGCCCCAGCAGGACGGCGGCGACCGGGGGCGACCAGCGCTCGAGCAGGCGAGGCAAGGCGTAGCCGCGCCAGCCGAACTCCTCGCCTAGAGGACCCGAGTTGGTGACGACCTGGGCGGTGGCGAACAGCACCAGCGGCGTCTTCACCAGCACGTCCGCCGGCGTCACGGGCCACGCGCCGAGCCGAGGCATGACCAGAGTGAGCGCCAGCGCCGCGAACGGAATGGCCAGGACCGCGATCGCCAGGGCGCTCAGCGATCCCGGGCGCAGCCGCCGCGCCATCGCCCGCAAGCCCGCCGGTCCGGACTCGGAATAGGTCAGGGCCAGCGCGACGAGGCTGGGCGCGTAGGCGGCGACATAGTAACCTGGCGAACCGTAGGCGAAGGGGCCGAGCAACGCCGTCAGCGGCTTGGGAAACAAAAGCCAAAGCCCGCCGACGCCCCAGCTGATCGCGAAGGTCAGGGCGAAGAACCACCAGAGCGCGCGCCGCGGGTTCTCGCCAGCCATCTCACCAGCGCCCTTCGCTAATCTGGCCGACAATAGTCTCCGCGACGGGACGAGGTCGCGGGAAGCGTTCGCCCAGCCAGTGACCGGCCAGGCCGAACAGGACCTCGAGGATCATCTCAGTCAGCATCTCGACCAGCCAGGACATCACCGCCCCGGAAGGATGGTCAGCCCGTCGGACAGTTCGTTGCGGTCGTCGGGGCGCGGCGGGACGTGGGTGGACAGGATCTGGCCGGCGCGGGCGACGGCGGCGATGAAGCCGTCGGCGATGGCGTCGCGCTTCAGGCCGGCGACCAGATCGGCGACGACCTCGTCCCAGACGGTGTTCGGCGCGGCCTGATAGACGCCCTCGTCGGCGATCACCTCGACCCGACGCTCGGCCAGGGCCGCGAAGATCAGGACCCCGGTGCGGCCTCGGGTCAGGTGCAGGCCGCGCGCCAGGAACTGCTCCATGGCCGCGCGGCGCACGCGGGCGGCCTTCAGCGCGCCGGGCGTCAGGGCGCGGCGGACGGGCGGGATCGACACGACCAGGGCCGCCAGCACGAAGACCGCGGCCTGGACCGCGATATAGGTCGACAGCGCCGACAGGATCGCCGCGTCGAGGGCCGCGTGGTGGCCGACCGTCCAGCCGCCGAACAGGCGGGCCGGCAGCTCGGGCCGCAAGCCGGCGAACAGCGCGCCGGCCGGCAGCACCAGGGCCGCGATCGCCGCCCAGGCCAGCGGGGTCTCGCGATAGTCCGAGACCTCCGGCGCCAGCACGCAGACGATCTCGCCGGCGGTGGTCTTCTCGGCCGAGGCCACGACCTCCGCGATGCGGTCGAGGTCGGACGGCGTCATGGTCTTCATCCTACCAGCTCCCCGAACTGCCGCCGCCGCCGAACGATCCGCCGCCGCCGGAGAAGCCCCCGCCACCGCCACCGCCCCAGCCGTCGTCGCGTCCGCCCCGACCGCCGCTGCTCAGCGCGCTCAGGATGATCCACGGCAAGGCCGAGCCGAAGCCGCCGCCGCGCCCGCCCCGAAACAGGCTGGACAGCACGAAGACGATGACCAGGAAAACCAGGAAGCCGGCGATCGGCGAGCCGCGCGCCTTGTGTTGCTCGGGCTGGGCGGCCTGCTGGACGCGGGCCTTGGCCTGGTCCTCGGGCAAGCTCAGCTGCTCGACCAGCGCGTTGGTCCCGTCGACGACGCCGCCCGAGAGGTCTCCGTCGCGAAACTTCGGCAGGATCTGGCTCTGGATGATCACGCTGGACAGCGCGTCGGTCAGGATCGGCTCCAGGCCGTAGCCGACCTCGATCCGCACCTTCCGCTCGGTCGGCGCCACCAGCAGGATGACGCCGTCGTTCTTGCCCTTCTGGCCGATGCCCCAGCTCCGGCCCAGCTGATAGCCGTAGTCCTCGATCGGATAGCCCTGCAGGCTGGGCACGGTGGCCACCACCAACTGGCGGCCGGTCGAGGCTTCCAGCGTCTCCAGCTTGTCGGTCAGCTGCCGCTGGACCTGGGGCGACAGCACGTGGGCGTCATCGACCACCCGGCCCGTCAGCGGCGGGAAGGTCGGGGCGGCCAGGGCCGGCAAGGCGAAGAAGAGGGCGACGAGCGCCAGCAGCCAGGCTCGCGCTCGCGATGCGAAGGGGCGCACCTCCACCGCCGTTCGGCGGTCCCCCTCCCCCGTGAGGGGGAGGAGAGCACGACTGAACGTCACGCTACTGAACCTTCGGCGGGGTCGCCGTCGGCGGGCTGGAGAAGTCCACGGTCGGCGCGCTCTGCGCCGCGGCGGTGGCCTGGAACAGCTGGGCGGGCTTTTGGCCGCTATAGAGCGTCTTGGCCCACAGCACGCTGGGGAAGGTGCGCAGGGTGGTGTTGTAGGTCTGGGCGGTCAGGTTGTAGTCGCGGCGCGCGATGGCGATGCGGTTCTCGGTGCCTTCCAGCTGGCTCTGCAGGGCGAGGAAGTTCTGGTTCGACTTCAGTTCCGGATAGCGCTCCTGCGCGACCATCAGCCGGCTCAGCGTGCCGCCGAGCTTGTCCTGCGCGGCCGCGAACTTCTGGAACTGGGCGGGGTCGGTGATCGTCGAGGCGTCGACCTTGATGGAGGTGGCGCTGGCGCGCGCCTCGGTGACGGCGGTCAGCACCTCTTTTTCCTGCGCCGCGTAGCCCTTCACCGTCGCCACCAGGTTGGGGATCAGGTCGTTACGGCGCTGGTACTGGTTCTGCACCTCGGCCCAGGCGGTCTTGGTCGCCTCGTCCTGGGTCGGAATGGTGTTGATCCCGCAACCGGCCAGCGTCGCCGGGACGGCGACGATCAGGGCGACACGCGCGGCGTTACGGACGAGACGGTTCATGAGCCCTCCAAGGAGCCCGCCCCGCTCCGGACGGAACGGACCAGCGGGCTCGTCAACCTAGATCGCGAACATGTATGCTCGCGTATCGCCGTTAGATAGCGCGTCCCTTGATACACGTCAGAGGGGGGCGGATTAAACCTTGTCCATCTCGGCGAAGGCCTTTTTTCGCGGCCCCATATAGCCGAACAGCCAGGCGGCCACCTTGCGCATCTGGATCTCCTCCGATCCCTCGGTGATCCGGTAACGGCGGTGATGGCGGTAGATGTGCTCGAACGGCTTGTGGCGGGAATAGCCGATGCCGCCGTGGATCTGCATGGCCCGGTCGGCGGCCTCGCAACACAGGCGGTTGGCCCAGTAGTTACACATCGAGACCTTGTCGGAGAGCCGCTTCTCGACCTCCGGCTTGGTCATCTGGTCCATCTCCCAGGCGGTCTTGCGGATCAGCAGGCGCAGCATCTCGGCCTGGGTCGACAGCTCGACGATCGGGAACTGGATGGCCTGGTTCTCGGCCAGGGCCTTGCCGAACGGCTTGCGCGCGCGGGCGTACTTGATGGACTCCTCGATGCAGTAGACCGCCGCGCCCAGGCTGGAGGCCGCCTGGCGGATGCGGTTTTCGTGCACGAAATGCTGGGCCAGGGCCAGGCCGCCGCCTTCTGGGCCGAACATCGCCGACTCCGGAACCCAGACGTCGGTGAAGCTGACCCGGGGGTGGTCGGTCGGCATGTTGAAGGTCCAGAGATACTCCTCGATCTTGACGCCGGGCGCGTGGGCCGGAACCAGGAAGGCGGTGATCCCTCGGGCGTCGCCGTCCTCGCCGGAGGTCCGGGCGAACAGGCAACAGTGCGTGGCCGCGTGCATCCCCGTGGTCCACATCTTCTCGCCGTTGATCCGCCAGCCGGCCTCGCCGTGGTGTTCCTCGCGGACGGCGCGGGTCTCCATGTGGGTGGCGTCCGAGCCGTGATCGGGCTCGGTCAGGCCGAAGGTCGGGCGAAAGGCGCCCCGGTCCAGCATGTCGCCGATCAGATGCTGCTGGTCGGGCCGGCCGAAGTCGCGGATCATCAGCACGAACGGGTTGTTGCCGACGATCGAGTGCTCGTTCTGCAGATCGTTGAACAGGCCCAGGCCCTTGCTGGCCAAGTGCTCGCGGATCACCGCCATGCCGAGGTTCGTGCCGCCCTGGCCGCCATAGTCCTTGGGCAGGGCGTAGCGATAATGGCCCGCCTGATCGGCCAGCTTGCGGGCCTTGCCCAGCAATTCCTCCCATTCATGGCGAGGCAGGCCGCCCATGTCCCAGTCGGTCCTGGCCCATTCGCGGCGATGGTCGAAGAAGCGGTCGTTGTCGTCGCGCGCCTGCAGGGGCGCGATCTCCCTCTCGATGAAGGCGTCGAGCTCGGCCAGATAGGCCGAAAGCTCCGGCGGCAGATGGAAGTCCATGGTCAAGCCTCCCTAACGCTCATCTTTATGTCTCTGGGGGCAGTAAAACGCCGGGAAAGGGCGCGGCCAATCATGCCCCTTGGGAACACGGCGCGGACCTTAACCCCTCCTTGACGCCCCGGAGCCTATGGTTCCCGTCATGATCACCATGGCGGCCTTCGCGATCATTGGCGCCGCGCTCGGATTGCTCGTCCGGCCGCGCGCCATGGGCGTGCTCTGGCCCGTCCTGCTGGCCATCGCCGTGGAAGGCGCGGTCCAGTGGGCTATAGGCGTCATGACCCACCAGCCCAACCGTGAGGTGCTGGTGCTGCGCCTGCGCCAGATCTTCGGCGACGATATCATCGGCATGATCGGCCCCGTCGCCGCCGCGACGATCGGCGCCGTGGTCGCGGCCGTGCTGGGCGCGCTCACCGACCCCAAGAAGGCCGAGATGATGCTGACCGCCGACGGCATCCAGCGCCGCGTCGGCAAGAATGGGCGCTATGTCCGGGCCGAGGGCATGGTCGAGGAACGCGCCATCCACGCCAAGGCCGAGAGCCGGATCGACCAGATCCTGGGGCTTTAGACGGAGCGCAGGCCGCGCTCGCAGCCGAAACGCTCGCCATTTCCGCGCGAACCTCGTCGCGCCTGGCGCGCGAACTCCGTTTCCCGAAAAAACGATGCGCATGCGAAATTGAGCTTGCGCAATTTCTGATCACTGATATCTAAGCGATGCTTAGTTCGGATCCGAAGCACCGGTGGGGATACCGGGGCCGACCGTCCAGATGGGATGCTCCCGATGGGTTGTCGAGGTCCGGGCGGCCAGTACCGCGTTTCACCGATCAACGATCTGACCGCAACTTCCCCAACCCAACGCTGGAGGGCTTTAAGATGAAGCTCCGTTCCCTGGCGGCCGTCGCCGCCCTGTCCACCGCGCTGTTCGCCGGCGCCGCCCTGGCCGATGGCCGTATCGCCGCCGCCCTGGACCAACCCCTCGCCGCCAAGACCAAGGTCGTCGCCGGCGGCGCAGTTTTCGTCTGCGAGGGCGCCGAGTGCGTCTCGACCCAAGCCCCCTCGCGGGCTCTCACCGCGGTCGCCTGCAAGGCGCTCGCCAAGGAAGTGGGCCACATCTCGGCCTTCGGCGGCGAAACCAAGTCGCTGGACGCCGACGATCTGACCCGCTGCAACGCCTCGGCCAAGGGCGCCTCCGCCGTGGCCTCGGCTAAGTAGGAACACGTATCGCTTTACCTGAGTTACCAGACGCGTTTGGGATCGCCGCTTTCGGGGTCCCGTCTGGCTGTTTCCTCGAGCATTCGCCTCAACGGGGCGGCGGATTCGTCCGTCGCCCCTTTTCTTTTCCGCGTCAGGGACTAGGTCATGGCCATGGACTCAAGCCTTTCCGCCCAATTGGAATCCGTGCTGCGCAAGGCCGCGGGCGACGGAACGGCCCTGGCGTCGATGACGATCGACTATGCCGGCGAGGCCGAAAGCCAGGCGCTTTCGTCCAAGGCGTGGGTCGAGCGGGCCACCCGAAGCCTCGTCTTCGCCCAGGGCGAGCTGCGCCGCGCGGACGGCGCGCTGGCCGCTTCGGCCTCCGCGGTGTTCCGTCGGTCCGGAGACTGAACGCGGTCCGCTTGGTTGCGACCGCGAAAGGCCCGTGTTATCAGGCGCGCGGCTTCGGACGGGGCGGCGCTGTCGCGCCCGCCGTCCATGTGCTTTTTCCAAGCGCGCTCAAGCCTTTAAGCCGCGATGAGGGTTAAACTTCTTGTTCGCGGCGATTTGCAACGCACCGGGCGGATACCAAGTGGCGGACGAAACCAAGGCGACGGATGCGGGTCAGCGCTATGCGCAGTCCCTCTTCGAACTGACGATCGAGAACGGCAATCTGGCCAAGGTCGAGGCCGACCTTAAGAGCCTGAAGGCGATGATCGCCGACAGCGCCGACCTGCGCCGCCTGATCGACTCGCCGGCTTTCTCCGCCGAGGACAAGGGCAAGGGCCTGGTCGCGGTGGCCGTGAAGGCTGGCTTCGACATGCTGACCACCAAGTTCCTGGGCCTCGTCGCCGCCAACGGCCGCACGGCCGACCTGCTGGGCGCGATCTCGGCCTTCGTCGAGCTCTCGGCCAAGCACCGCGGCGTGGTGACGGCCGAGGTCGTCTCGGCCGCCCCGCTGTCGTCCGTCCAGCTGAAGGGCGTGCAAACCGCCCTGGCCCAGGCCCTGGGCAAGACCCCGGAAGTTTCCACGCGCGTCGATCCGTCCCTTCTGGGCGGCCTGAAGGTGCGCGTCGGTTCGCGTCTCTTCGACGCTTCGCTCCGTTCGAAGCTCGATTCCCTGAAATTCGCCCTGAAGCGCGCCTGAGCGTATAAGCGCGCCTTAAAAAATTAGATCGCAGAGAGCCCAGACAACCATGGACATCCGCGCCGCCGAAATTTCGGCCATCCTCAAGTCGCAGATCGCCAACTTCGGCGAAGAGGCCGCCGTCTCGGACGTCGGCCAGGTGCTGTCCGTCGGTGACGGCATCGCCCGCATCTACGGCCTGGACAACGTCCAAGCCGGCGAAATGCTGGAATTCCCGAAGGCCGGCGTGAAGGGCATGGCCCTGAACCTCGAGCGCGACAATGTCGGCGCCGTGATCTTCGGCGCCGACGCCGAGATCAAGGAAGGCGACGAAGTCCGCCGCCTGGGCGAGATCGTGGACGTGCCGGTCGGCAAGGGCCTGCTGGGCCGCGTCGTCAACCCGCTGGGCGAACCGATCGACGGCAAGGGCCCGATCCAATACACCGAGCGTCGCCGCGTCGACGTCAAGGCGCCGGGCATCATCCCGCGGAAGTCGGTGCACGAACCGGTCCAGACGGGCCTGAAGTCGATCGACACCCTGATCCCGGTCGGCCGCGGCCAGCGCGAGCTGATCATCGGTGACCGTCAGACCGGCAAGACCGCCGTCGCCATCGACACCATTCTGAACCAGAAGGCCGTGAACGCCGGCAAGGACGAGAGCGCCAAGCTCTACTGCGTCTACGTCGCCATCGGCCAGAAGCGCTCGACCGTCGCCCAGATCGTCAAGACCCTGGAAGAGCACGGCGCCCTGGAATACACGACCGTCGTCGTCGCCTCGGCCTCGGAGCCGGCCCCGCTGCAATACCTGGCCCCGTTCTCGGGCTGCGCCATGGGCGAGTGGTTCCGCGACAACGGCCTGCACGGCCTGATCATCTATGACGATCTGTCCAAGCAAGCCGTCGCCTACCGTCAGATGTCGCTGCTGCTGCGCCGCCCGCCGGGCCGCGAAGCCTATCCGGGCGACGTGTTCTACCTGCACTCCCGCCTGCTGGAGCGCGCCGCGAAGCTGAACGAAGACAACGGTTCGGGCTCGTTGACGGCCCTGCCGATCATCGAAACCCAGGCCAACGACGTGTCGGCCTACATCCCGACCAACGTGATCTCGATCACCGACGGCCAGATCTTCCTGGAAACCGACCTGTTCTACCAAGGCATCCGCCCGGCCGTGAACGTCGGCATCTCGGTGTCGCGCGTCGGCTCGTCGGCCCAGATCAAGGCCATGAAGCAGGTCGCCGGCCCGATTAAGGGCGAGCTGGCCCAGTATCGTGAAATGGCCGCCTTCGCGAAGTTCGGCTCGGACCTGGACGCCTCGACCCAGAAGATGCTGGCCCGCGGCGAACGCCTGACCGAGCTCCTGAAGCAGCCGCAATACGCGCCGCAGTCGGTCGAAGAGCAGGTTTGCGTGATCTACGCCGGCACCCGCGGCTATCTGGACAAGATCCCGACCTCGGCGGTGCGCCGCTTCGAGAGCGAGTTCCTGGCCCGCCTGCACAGCCAGCACGCCGACCTGCTGGAAGGCATCCGCACCAAGAAGGCCCTCGACAAGGACCTGGAGAACACGCTGAAGAGCGCGCTCGACAGCTTCTCGTCGACCTTCGCCTAAGCCCTCGGAACCGCTCGGAGAGAGTAGCGCCGAATGGCCAGCTTGAAGGAAATGCGCAATCGGATCTCGAGCGTCAAAGCGACGCAAAAGATCACGAAAGCGATGCAGATGGTGGCGGCGGCCAAGCTGCGCCGGAGCCAGGACGCGGCGGAAGCCGCTCGTCCCTACGCCCGGCGTCTGGCCAGCGTCATCGCCAACCTCGCCGCCGGCGTGTCCGGCGACGGCGCCCCGAAGCTTCTGGCCGGCACCGGCCGCGACGACCGCCACCTGGTGGTGGTCGCCGCCGCCGATCGCGGCCTGGCGGGCGGCTTCACCTCGTCGATCGTCCGCGCCGCGCGCCAGCACATCGACGGGCTGATCGCTCAGGGCAAGCAGGTGCAGGTGATCTGCGTCGGCAAGAAGGTGACGGCGCAGCTCGCCCGTCCCTACGCCGGCAAGATCGTCGAGACCTTCGACCTGTCGGCCAACCGCCAGCTGACGCTGTCGGTGGCCCAGCCGATCGCCGACGTCGTCACCCGCATCTACGAGGCGGGCGAAGCCGACATCGTCACCCTGTTCTACAGCCGCTTCAAATCGGTGGTCTCGCAGGTCCCCACGGCCCTGCAGCTGATCCCGGCGACCGTGGACGGCGTCGAAGCCGCTTCGGGCCCGACGGCGGTCTATGAGTACGAGCCCTCGGAAGAGGCCATTCTCGAGACCCTGCTGCCGCGCAACCTGACGGTTCAGATCCTGTCGGCCCTGCTGGACAACATGGCCGGCTTCTACGCCAGCCAGATGACCGCCATGGACAACGCCACGCGCAACGCCGGCGACATGATCAAGCGCTACACCCTCGAGTACAATCGTTCCCGCCAGGCCCAGATCACCAAGGAGCTGATCGAGATCATCTCCGGCGCCGAAGCCGTCTGATCTAGCCTAACGACACAAGCACGCAGAGACCGAAAGACCGCAACCCCATGGCCAAGACCCCCGCTGAGAAGCCGGCGACCGCCGCCGCCAAGAAGCCGGCCGCTCCGAAGGCCGCCGCCGCCCCCAAGGCCGCCGCGACCAAGGCGCCCGCCGCCCGGAAGCCGGCCGCCCCGAAGGCCGCCGCCGCCGCTTCGGCTCCGGCCAATGGCGCCGTGAACCTGGACGGCGCCACCGGCCGCCTCGTCCAGATCATCGGCGCCGTCGTCGACATCGAGTTCGACGGCGCTCTGCCGGCGATCCTGAACGCCGTCGAGACCATCAACACCGCCACCGGCCAGCGCCTGGTGTTCGAAGTCGCCCAGCACCTGGGTCAGAACACCGTCCGCGCCATCGCCATGGACGCCACCGAAGGCCTCGTTCGCGGCCAGGCCGTGCGCGACACCGGCGAGCCGATCCGCGTTCCGGTCGGTCCGGGCACCCTCGGCCGCATCATGAACGTCATCGGCGAGCCGATCGACGAGCAGGGCCCGATCCAGTCGACCCTGTCGCGCCCGATCCACCGCGACGCCCCGACCTTCGCCGAGCAGACCAACACGGCCGAAGTGCTGGTCACGGGCATCAAGGTCATCGACCTGATGTGCCCCTACACCAAGGGCGGCAAGATCGGCCTGTTCGGCGGCGCCGGCGTCGGCAAGACCGTGACGATGCAGGAACTGATCAACAACATCGCCAAGGCTTACGGCGGTTACTCGGTTCTGGCCGGCGTCGGTGAGCGCACCCGCGAAGGCAACGACCTCTATCACGAGATGATCGAGTCGAACGTCAACGTCGACCCGAAGGCCAACAACGGCTCGACCGAAGGCTCGCGCTGCGCCCTGGTCTACGGCCAGATGAACGAACCGCCGGGCGCCCGCGCCCGCGTCGCCCTGACAGGCCTGTCGATCGCGGAATACTTCCGCGACGAGGAAGGCAAGGACGTGCTGCTGTTCGTCGACAACATCTTCCGCTTCACCCAAGCCGGCGCCGAAGTGTCGGCTCTGCTGGGCCGCATCCCCTCGGCCGTGGGCTATCAGCCCACCCTGGCCACCGAGATGGGCAACCTGCAGGAGCGCATCACCTCGACGAACAAGGGTTCGATCACCTCGGTGCAGGCCATCTACGTGCCCGCCGACGACTTGACCGACCCGGCCCCGGCCACCTCGTTCGCCCACTTGGACGCCACCACCGTTCTGTCGCGCGACATCGCGGCCCAGGCCATCTTCCCGGCCGTGGACCCGCTGGACTCGACCTCGCGGATCATGGACCCGCTGGTCATCGGCGAAGAGCACTACACGGTCGCCCGCCGCGTCCAGGAAGTCCTGCAGCAGTACAAGGCTCTGAAGGACATCATCGCCATCCTGGGCATGGACGAGCTCTCGGAAGAGGACAAGCTGATCGTGGCCCGCGCGCGTAAGATCTCGCGCTTCCTGAGCCAGCCGTTCCACGTCGCCGAGCAGTTCACCAACACCCCGGGCGCCTTCGTCCAGCTGAAGGACACCATCCGCTCGTTCAAGGGCATCGTGGACGGCGAATACGACCACCTGCCGGAAGGCGCCTTCTACATGGTCGGCGCCATCGAGGAAGCCGTGGCCAAGGCCGAAAAGATGGCGGCCGAAGCCTGATGACCGAAGACACGGACCTGGCCAATTTCTGCTGCGAAGAGCTGGCGGAAGCGGTGTCTCCGGACGCCAACGCCGGCCTCATCGAGCACGATAGTGGCCTGATCCTGCTGAACCTCGGCGAACGCGAGGAAGAGGGCGAAACGGGCGTGGTGCTGGCCACCATCCGCTTCTGCCCCTTCTGCGGGACCGAGATCCAGACCGACGAGGATATCGAGGCCGCCCTGGGCGGCGTCGAGGAGACTTTCAACTGATGGCCAAGCTGCACTTCTCCCTGGTCGCGCCCGAACGGGAACTCTTCTCGGGCGACGTGGACCTGGTCCAGGCCCCCGGCTCGGAAGGCGATTTCGGCGTCCTGGCCGGCCACGCCCCGTTCATGACCACCCTGCGCGAAGGCAAGGTGACCGTGAAGGACGGCGCGACGACCAAGGTGTTCGACATCCAGGGCGGCTTCGCGGATGTCGGCCCCGACGGCCTGACCATCCTGGCCGAGCACGCCGTCGAAGCGGCCTGATCCCAGGCCTTTCCGCACGATTTCGAAGCGCCCTCGATCCTCCCGGATCGGGGGCGTTTTCGTATCCGCTCAAAAGCGGGGGTGGAACGCCCTCGGCGCCCAGCCGAAATCCCGCGCGGCCGCCGACGAATCGAACGTCAGGTCCTGGCCCATCCGCGTCCCCATGGCCGTGGTCGCGCCTGGATAGAAGGGCTTGGCCAGCCGCATCACCAGGGCGAAAAGCCAGGTCGGCATGGGCAGGCTGCGTGGTCGCTGGCCGAGGCCCTCGAAGATCCGGTCGACCATCACGCGATAGGTCACCGTTTCCCCGCCGACCAGGTCGTAGGCCCGGTTCCGCGTCGCCGGCGCGTGGGCCGCGGCCAGGGCGCCGACGGCCAGATCCTCGGCGTGGACCGGCTGGCGCAGGCCCTCGCCCGCCCCCGACAACGGCATCACGTGAAAGCGCCGCGCCAGGCGGGCGATGCGACTGACGTTCCCGTCGCGTCCCTCGTCATAGATCAGAGTCGGCCGCAGGATGGTCCAGGCCACGTCATGGGCCGCGCACCAGGCCTCCACGGCGGCTTCGGCCCGCGCCAGGTCCGCCGCCACCGCCCGCTCGCCGGCGTCGGGCGAGTCGGTCTTGGTGAAACGGCTGGTCGAGGAAAAGGCGATCAGCCGGCTCAGGCCTCGCGCCTTCAAGGCCGGCAGGGCCGACGGCAGAAGCCAGATCGGCGACAACGAGAACACCGTGGCCGCCGCCGGCAGGCGATCGGCCAGGTCGGGATCCTTGAGGTCGCCATCCAGCCAGCAGGCGTCGTTCGACGGCGGCCGGCGGCTGATCGCGACCGGGTCCAGCCCCTCGCTCTTCAGCCGCGCCAGCAGATGGCCGCCGATCAGACTGGTCGCGCCCAGCACCAGCACCGGCGTCTTCAGGGTGTTCTCGAAATCCATTCCCCTCATATAGTCAGGCTATCCGGAGCTTGCCCATGACCTATGAAGACGTCCGCGCCTTCGCCTCGCGCCTGCCCGGGGTCGAGGACGCAACGGCGTATGGTCGTCCGTGCTTGAAGGCGCACGGCAAGGTCCTGGTCCGGCCTCACGAGGACGGCGAGAGTCTGGTCTGTCTCGGCGTGCCGTTCGACGAGCTTGACATGCTGGTTGAGGCCGAGCCCGACATCTTCCATTTCACCGACCACTATCGGAACTATCCGATCGTGCTGGTTCGGCTTGCGGCGGCCCATCCTGGCACGGTACGGCGTCTGGTCCTGCGCCAATGGCGCGCCACCGCGCCCAAAAAGGTGCTCAAGGCCTGGGACGAGGCGCACGGGGAGCAAGCATGAAGGTCTGGCGTATCGCGATCGCCGCTGTCGCCTGTCTGGGGCCGGCGCTGCAGTACTGGCTGATGACGCATGATCAGACCCTGGCCATGGTCGCGATCAAGACCGTGCGCTATTTCAGCTACTTCACGAACCTGTCGAACCTGCTGGCCGCCGCCGCTCTGGTCGCGCCGCTGATCGCTTCGGGCGACACATCCTTGGGGCGCTTCGCCGCCTGGGCCGAACGCGCCAGCCCGCGCGTCGCGATCGCCACCTACCTGACGATCACGGCCCTGGTCTACCACCTGATCCTGGCCAGCGAGTGGAGTCCCAAGGGCCTGGACCTTGTCGCCGACACCATCCTGCACACCGTCACGCCCCTGGCCTATCTGATCGATCTGGCCGCGCGCGGGGGCGAGGGCGAGGCGCGCTGGATCGCGGCGGCCAAGGCGCTCCCCTTCCCGGCGCTATTCGCCGCCTGGACCGAACTGCACGGCGCGCTGTCGGGCTGGTATCCGTACCCGTTCATGAACGCCGCCAAGCACGGCTATCCGGCGGTGATGCTGAACATCCTGGCGATGAGCGCGGCCTTCGCCGGCGTCGCCCTGATCCTTACCGCCCTCTCGCGCGTTCGGGCCAGGCTGGCGCTGGTCCGTCCCGCGCCTATATCGGCCTGACCGTCCTTCTGGAGCCCTCCATGTCCAAGCTTGTTCCCGCCATCCGCTCGGGCGACGTCCTGATGCCCGCCCTCGGCTTCGGCACTTGGCAGCTTGAGAACGGAACCGCTGTTCCGCTGGTCGAGAAGGCCCTGGAGGTCGGCTATCGCCACATCGACACCGCCCAGATCTATGGCAACGAACGCGACGTCGGCGCGGCCATCAAGGCCAGCGGCGTCAAGCGCGATGAGATCTTCCTGACCACCAAGGTCTGGATCGACAAGTTCGCCGACGGCGACCTGCAGCGTTCGGCCGAGAAAAGCCTGGAGCGGCTGGGCGTCGACCATGTCGACCTGCTGCTGCTGCACTGGCCCAAGCCCGAGGTCCCGCTGGCCGAAACCCTGAAGGCCCTGAACGAGGTCCGTTCGCGCGGCTGGACCCGCGCCATCGGCCTGTCCAACTTCCCCTCGGCGCTGCTGGCGGAAGCCGCCAGCCTGTCGGAGGCCCCGATCGCCACCGATCAGGTCGAGTATCACCCCTATCTGTCTCTGAAGACCCTGAAGGCCAAGGCCGACGAACTGGGAACCTCGATCACCGCCTGGTCGCCGCTGGCCCAGGGCAAGGTCGCCCAGGATCCGGTTCTGATCGAGATCGGCCGCGCCCACGGCAAGACGCCGGGCCAGGTCACCCTGCGCTGGATCGTCCAGCAAGGCGTCATCGCCATCCCGCGCACCAGCAACCTCAAGCGCATCGAGGAGAACTTCGACGTGCTGGACTTCGAGCTGACCGACGACGAGATGACCCGCATCCACGGCCTGGCCCGGCCAGACGGCCGCATTGGCGACTGGCTGGACAAGGCCTACCGCTGGGACGCGGAATAGGTTCGCCGAGCCTCATCGCACCCGGGCGCCGCCGAGCTGTTGGAGGTAGCGCGTGAAGATGGACCATGGCGCGCTACTCGGCGGCTTGGCCGTGAGGGCGTTGGGATCCTGCAAGGGCGCAACGCCGCCAAGATGCTCCCCGCAACGCGGGGGAGCTTCTTGGCGGCCGCATTGACTCCCCCGCCCGCCCCCGTATTTTCCGGCCCGTTCGCGTGACTGGCGTTGAAGGTGGGAAACCACCGGGGAGCGTGGACCGCGCGCCTTTCAGGCGGGACGTCGTTCCGCCGCCCGGAAAGGCGCGTTGCTTGAGAGCTTGCGAGCAGACGCAAAACCGGCGTCCACTTTCACGGCTCGCAAGCCGCCGCGCGCCTGGGCTCCGCTTTTTCGACCACGAAACCAGGAGTCCGCCGTGCCCGCCGCCCCCGACTATCCGTCCGCCCCCGATCTCGTCGCCCCCAAGCGCGCCCTGCTATCGGTCTCCGACAAGACCGGCCTGGTGGAGGCCGCCAAGACGCTGCACGAGGCCGGGGTCGAGCTGGTCTCGACCGGCGGCACCAAGGCCGCGATCGCCGCGGCCGGCATCCCGGTCAAGGACGTCTCGGACCTGACGGGCTTCCCCGAAATGATGGACGGCCGGGTCAAGACCCTGCACCCGGTGGTGCACGGCGGGCTTCTCGGCGTGCGCGACGCGGCCGATCACGCCAAGGCCATGGCCGACCACGGCATCGGCGGCATCGATATCCTCTATGTGAACCTCTATCCGTTCGAGGCGACCGTCGCGAAGGGGGGATCCTACGCCGAATGTGTCGAGAACATCGACATCGGCGGCCCGGCCATGATCCGCTCGGCGGCCAAGAACCACGGCTATGTCGCCGTCTGCACCGATCCGGCCGATCTCGCCGAGGTGCTGGAAGCCCTGAAGGCCGGCGGAACGACCCTGGCCCTGCGCCAGACCCTGGCGGCCCGCGCCTATGCCCGCACGGCGGCCTATGACGCGGCGATCTCGGCCTGGTTCGCCCAGGCGCTCGGCCAGGACTTCCCCGCCCGCAAGTCGATCGCCGGCGAGTTGCGCCAGACCATGCGCTATGGCGAGAATCCGCACCAGAAGGCGGCCTTCTATGCGTTCCCGAACCCGCGTCCGGGCGTGGCCACGGCCAGGCAGCTGCAGGGCAAGGAGCTCAGCTACAACAACATCAACGACACCGACGCCGCCTTCGAGCTGATCGCCGAGTTCGACCCGGCCCAGGGCCCGGCGGTGGCGATCATCAAGCACGCCAACCCGTGTGGCGTCGCGGTCGGGGCCACCCAGCGCGAAGCCTATGAGCGGGCGCTCGCCTGCGATCCGACCTCGGCCTTCGGCGGCATCGTGGCGGTCAACTCCCGCCTGACCCGCGAGGCGGCGGAAGCCATGGTCGAGATCTTCACCGAGGTGGTGATCGCGCCAGAGGCCGACGAGGACGCCGTGGCGGTGTTCGCCGCTAAGAAGAACCTGCGCCTTCTCGTGACCGGCGGCCTGCCCGACCCGCTGTCGACCGGAGACACGTTCAAGAGCGTGGCCGGCGGCTTCCTGGTTCAATCGCGGGATGACGCCCGGATCAAGGCGACCGATCTGAAGATCGTCACCAAGCGCCAGCCGACCGACGAAGAGGTGCGCGACATGCTGTTCGCCTTCACCGTCGGCAAGCACGTGAAGTCGAACGCCATCGTCTATGCCCGCGCCGGCCAGACCCTGGGGGTCGGCGCCGGCCAGATGAACCGCAAGGACTCGGCCCGGATCGCGGCCCTGCGCGCCGCCGACTTCGGCCTCGACCTGAAGGGCTGCGCCTGCGCCTCGGAAGCCTTCTTCCCGTTCGCGGACGGCCTGATCCAGGCGGCCGAGGCCGGGGCGACGGCGATCATCCAGCCGGGCGGCTCGATGCGGGACGCCGAGGTGATCGAGGCGGCCGACAAGCTGGGTCTGGCCATGGCCTTCACCGGCGTTAGGGTGTTCAGGCACTAGGAGTCTCGAGCCTTCATGGACAGCGCCGCCTGGGGCGACCAGCTCGCCCAACATTCCCGGGTGTTCAAGCCGGTCGGGCCGGGCCCTTTCCCGGTGGCGCTGATCCTTCACGGCTGCGGCGGCAAGACCCCGTTCCTCGAGGACTACGCCCGGGTCGCGGTCAAGGCCGGCTGGGCGGCCGTGGTGGTCGACTCCTTCAAGCCGCGCGGCGTCACGCCGCTGCAAGCCAAGCTGACGGTCTGCACCGGTCTCGCGGTGCGCGGCCATAAGCGAGCCGGCGACGTCTTCGCCATGCTGGCCTGGCTGGAGGGGCAGGACTGGGCGGACGACGACCGCGTCTTCCTGGCCGGCTGGAGCCATGGCGGCTGGACGATCATGGACGCCTACGCCCTGGGCGAGCGCGCGGCGACCTTGACCGGGATCACGGACGCCGAGCCGGCGCGGCTGCGGCGTTCGGTGAGAGGGGCCCTGCTGGTCTATCCCTATGCCGGCTATCCGGCCCTGACGACGCGGCGAGGCTGGGGCGCCGAACCGCCGCCGGTCTGGTCGGTGATCGCCGGCAAGGATCAGGTGGTCGGCTGGAAGCTGCCCAAGGCCGCCCTAGCCCGCCTGTCGCGCGACGGCCTGACGGTCGACGAGCTCTTCCTGCCCGACGCCACCCACGCCTTCGACGACGACCACGCCAACGATCCCCGGGCGCGCTACAGGCCCGACCTCTTCCAAGAGGTTCAGGCCTATTTCACCCGGGCGCTAGAGGCCTGCTTTTAGGCTGGAACAGGCGACAGGCGCGGGCGACGCAGGCGGGTTGGGCCGCGATAGAGGCGCCGCCAGACCCACTCCAGCGGTCCCATCTCGAAGCGGTCCATCCACCAGCGCGACCACAGGATCTGCAGGACCCAGATCGCCACGGTGATCGCCGCCAGTCCGGGCCGGTCGACCTTGCCGTGCAGATCCAGGCCGCGCCCGCCGTAGAAGACGGCGGTCATGATCAACGACTGGGTCAGATAATTGGTGAAAGCCATCTGTCCCACCGGCGCCAAGGCCTTCGGGATCGCCGCCCAGACGCCTCGCGACCGCGACGCCAGGACCATCAGGCTGACATAGGCCAGGGTGGTCAGCGGCGCGGTGACCATCTGAACCGCCCCCGCCATCGCGGCCAGCGGACGCGGCAGGCCCAGAAACGGCAGGGCGATGAACATCGCGCCGACCACCGCCAAGGCCAGCAGGCCGACCGCGATCAGGATCCGATAGGTCCGCGCGCTGGCCTCCCCGGTGAACAGGCCGGCCTTGAAGCAGCCCAGGCCGATCAGCATCAGGCTGGCGGTCATGGCGAAGATGAAGGGCTCGTTCGGCAGAATGGCCGCGCGATCCCTGGCGTTCTGAATCAAGGACTGCGCGAAGCCGCCGCCGTACCGCGCCTCGGCCGCCTTGGCCTTGGCCAGTTCCTTGGCGACCTCCAACCCTTCCCGCGCGGCGTCATGGCCGAAAATCAAGGCCGCGACGGTCCCGGCGATCAGCATCAGGGAGAAGGCCGACCAGATCGTGATTCCGACCCGCAGCAGACGTCGGGGTGCCCAGGATCGGGCCAGCATCACGGCGAACCCCGCCAGGGCGTAGCTCAGCAGCACGTCGCCGTACCAGATGGCGAAGCCGTGCAGCAGGCCGAAGACGACCATCCAGCCCAGACGCCGCCGCAGGATCGCGCCCCGCTCCAGGTCGGGCCGCTCGCCGCCGACCAGGAAGATCGACACGCCGAACAGCATGGAGAACAGGGTCACGAACTTGCGCTGGAACAGCCATTGGGTGACGACCCAGACCGCGAGCGTGGCGGGGCCGGTCCCGAACGGCCAATGCTTGACCGATTCGGCGACGTTCGGGGCGACGGCGAAGTCAGGGGCGTTGCACAACAAAATCCCCAGAACCCCCAGACCGCGCAAGGCGTCCAGCAGAACGATGCGATCCTTGGTCATGGCGTCCGTCCCTCCCCCGGGCGGAGACCCTGCCCCTTTCAGTCTCGTTCGGCAACCGGCGCTATGCGAGGCGCGGTGGCCAGGACCAGGGCGCCGGCGGCCAGGAACCCGGCGGAGACAACGACGGCGATCCGCTGCTCGGCGAAGACGCGAGTGCCGATGGCGATGATCAGCGGCGCCATGAACGCCGTGGCCTTGCCCGAAAGGGCGTAGAGCCCGAACCAGCGTCCGGTCTCGCCGGCCGGCGCCAACTGGGCCATCCAGGCGCGCAAGGACGCCTGGGCCGGGCCGAACGTCAGGCCGACGAACAGGCTGAAGAACAGGAACACCCGCTCGGGCGTGCTGGCGAACAGGGCCCCGCTCTTGGCCGGAGCGACGTGGATCAGAAAGAACACCGTATCCTTGCCGACCATGCCGACCCCGACGGCGCCGAACAGCACGATGGCCGTGGCCAGCAGCACCGTCCGCTTGGAGCCGATCTTCTGGTCGACGCGCCCGCCGACGAACGTGCCAAGGCCCGCCATGGTCGACAGGGCGATCGCGTAGATCCCGAGCTGCGAGGTCGTCCAGCCGAACAGCCCCGCCGCCAGCACGCCGCCGAACGCGATGAAGCTGGAAATGCCGTCGCCCAGCAGCATCCGGCCGACGAGAAAGCGCAGCATGTGCGGGCGACGGGGCAGGCTCCGGATCGTCTCCCAGAGCTCGGCCAGGGGCCGGGTTCCGCTGGCGGCCGGCGGCTTGGGCGCGGCCAGCATCAGCGGCCACGAGAACAGCAGGAACCAGACCGCCACCAGCGGTCCGACGACGCGATCGGGCTCGTGCAGCGCCTTGGACAGCCCCAGCAGGGGAATCTTGGGCAGCGAGAAGCAGAAGAGCACGATGAACAGCGAGACCAGCGACCCGACATAGGCCAAGGCCCAGGCCGTGCCCGACAGCCGCCCGATCTGCCCGGGCTTGGCGACGACCGGCAGCAGGGCGTTCATCACCGACCCGCCCAGCTCCGTCACGACGCCGGCGACGACCAGAAAGCCCAGGATCAGCGGAATCCGCGCGGTCTCGCCTGGAACCGCCCACCACAGTCCGACGCTGGCGACGACGAAGGGAAACGCCAGACCCACCAGCCAGACACGGGGATTGCGCCGCGTGTCGACGTCCGCTCCGACCAACGGCGACAGGATCGCGATCAGCAGACCCGAGACCGCGCCGGCATAGCCCAGCAGGCTCTGGCCGCGCGTCGCGTCGCCGACGAAACCCGCCGCGAAATAGGGAACGAAGATAAAGGTCGCGATCAGCGCCCAATAGGGCTGTTGGGCCCACTCATAGAGCGCCCAAGCCAAACGCTGGCGATCACCCCGGTCCATGCTGACGCTCCCTGCCGCCCCTCCCCTCGTAAGGGAGAGGCGGCGAAGGAGCTAGCCTTAAGCGGCGGCCGACAGCTCGCGCAGGGCCGCGTTGGCGATGGTCAGCTTGGCGAAGGTCCAGCCGCCGCCCGCCTGTTCGATATCCTCGATCGTGCGCTTGACCGCCTTGGGGCGGTCGCCGCGCAGGGCCGACCAGGACGCGATCGCCGCCTTGGCCGAGCCTTCGTCCTCGCCGGCCTGGGCGTTGGCGGCGAACTTGAGCACCTGCTGGGTGATCGAGGTCTGCTCGGTCAGCATGTCCTCGATCAGGCGGCGGACCGCCAGGCGCTCGAAGCTGTCGCCGCCGACGAACGAACCGGCCGCGCCCCGCAACCGGTCGAAGCCGAACGCCGCCCCGACCTGGTGATAGAGGCGGGCGACGTTCTCGACGCTCCAGCTGGACGCATTGGCCAGATCGACCAGATCGGCCGCCGTGGTCAGCGGCTGCAAGGCCGCGACGGCCTGGGCCAGGGCTTCGGGGGCCCCATCGGCCACATAGGCCTTCGCGCGTTTCGACACCGCCTTCTGCTCAAAGGGCGACAGGTTGGCCGGCGTATGGGCCTTCAGCGCCGCGACCGACGGGCCATAGGCCTCGACCAGTTGCTGGACGCTGGAGCTGTCCCGAACGGCGCGACGGGCGAGCCAGAAGGCGAGGCTGCGCAAGGCGTAGGCCAGGGCCTTGTAGAGCGCGGTCTGACCGGCCGCCGAGGCCTGATTGTCCAGCGTGTTGACCTGATCCCAGAGGGCGTCGACGCCGAGGATCTCACGCGCGGCGGTAAAGCCGACGACCACCGCCCTGACGTCCGCCCCCGCCGCCGCCTTCAGACGGCTGGCGAAGGTCGGTCCGCACATGTTGACCATCTGGTTGCCAACCACCGTGGCGATAATCTCGCGCTTCAGGCGGTGCTTCTGCATCGCGTCGGCGTACTTGCCGAGCGCCTTGGGGAAGTAGCCCTCCAGCGTGGCTTCGAACCACGGATCATCCGGCGCCGAGCTGGCGACGATCTCGTCGAACAGATCCAGCTTGCCATAGGCCAGCAGCACAGCCAGCTCGGGCCGCGTCAGGCCCTTGCCCGCCGCCTTGCGCTCCAGCAGCACGGTGTTGGTCGGCAAGCCCTCCACCTTGCGATCCAGGCGGCCGCGCTGCTCCAGATCGACCATGTAGCGGATCTGGGCGTCGATCTCGCTGACCGCGTCGCTTTCCAGAAGCGTCAGGGCCAGGGTCTGATCGTAGTTGTGCTCCAGGACATGGTGTCCGACATCATTGGTCATCGAGGCCAGCAAGGTGTTGCGGTCAGGTCGCGTGAGCTCGCCCGAACGCTCCAGAATGCCGGTCAGGATCTTGATGTTGACCTCGTGGTCGGAGCTGTCGACGCCGGCCGAGTTGTCGATCGCGTCGGTGTTGATATGGCCGCCAGCCTGGGCGAACTCGATCCGGCCGGCCTGGGTCAGGCCGAGGTTCGCGCCTTCGCCCACCACCTTGACCCGCAGGTCCGACCCGTTGACCCGGATGGCGTCGTTGGCCTTGTCGCCGGCGTCGGCGTGGCTCTCGCCCTTGGCCTTCACATAGGTGCCGATGCCGCCGAGATAGAGCAGTTCGGCCTTGGACTTCAGGATCGCGGTCATCAGCTCGGCCGGCGACACGGCCTCGGCCTTGATCTCGAAGAGATCGCGGACCTCCTTCGACAGCGGAATGCTCTTGAGGCTACGGGCGAAGACGCCGCCGCCGGGAGAGATCTTCGACTTGTCGTAATCGTCCCACGACGAGCGCGGCAGCTTGAACATCCGGTCGCGCTCGGCCCACGAGACCGCCGGATCCGGGTTCGGATCGAGGAAGATGTGGCGGTGATCGAAGGCGGCCAGCAGCTTGGTCTGCTTGGACAGCAGCATCCCGTTACCGAACACGTCGCCGGACATGTCGCCGACGCCCACGGCGGTGAAGGTCTGTGTCTGGATGTCCTTGCCCAGTTCGCGGAAGTGGCGCTTGACGGCCTCCCAGGCGCCGCGGGCCGTGATGCCCATGACCTTGTGGTCGTAGCCGACCGAGCCGCCCGACGCGAAGGCGTCGCCGAGCCAGAAGCCATAGTCCTCGGCCACGCCGTTGGCGATGTCGGAGAAGGTGGCCGTGCCCTTGTCGGCGGCGACGACCAGATAGGGGTCGTGGCCGTCATAAACGACGACCGAGGTCGGCGGCACGACCTGGTTGTCGGCGTCGATATTGTCCGTCAGGTCCAGCAGGCCCGACAGGAACGTCTTGTAGGCGCGGATCGCCTCGGCCTGGATGGCGTCGCGATCGCCGCCGCGCGGCAGTTGCTTCGGATAGAAGCCGCCCTTGGAGCCGACCGGCACGATGACGGCGTTCTTGACCTGCTGAGCCTTCACCAGGCCAAGCACCTCGGTGCGGAAATCGTCGCGGCGGTCGGACCAGCGCAGGCCGCCCCGCGCGACCGGACCGAAGCGCAGATGCACGCCCTCGACATGCGGCGCCGAGACATAGATCTCGCGGAACGGCTTTGGGGCCGGCAGGTCTTCCAGTTCGCGCGAGGCGATCTTGAAGCTGATATAGGGCTTGGGTCCGCCGTCGGCGGCCGGCTGATAGAAGTTCGTGCGCTGAATCGCGCCGACCAGGGCGGCCAGGCGACGCAGGACACGGTCGGCGTCGAGGCTCTCGACGGCCTGCAGCGCCTCGACGATCTTTTCCTGGACGGCCTTAGCCTGCTGCTGGCGCGTGGCGAGATCGGCGCGGATGGCCGGATCGAAGCGCACCTGGAAGAGATCCAGGATCAGACGGGTGACCGCCGGATGATCCCGGAGGGCGGCTTCCTGCACCAGTTGGCTGGGGTCGAGCCCGGATTGCTGGCGATAGCGGGCCAGAGCGCGCACCAGGGCGGCCTCGCGCCACGTCACCGCCAGCTCCAGCACGATCCGATTAAAGCCGTCGTTTTCGGTCCGGCGAGTCCAGATGGCGACGAAGGCTTCTTCAAAAACCTCGCGGATGTCGTCGAACACCAGATGCTGGCCGGCGGGATCGTCGAGCACGAACTCGTGGACCCAGATCGGATGCGGCCCGTCGGCCTCCTGCACGCTCAGCCGGAAGCCGTCCTCGATCAGCGCCTTTAGGCCCATACGCTCCAAGATGGGCAGGACATCGGCCAGAGGGGCGGCCGCGCCGCGCAGATACAGCTTGAAACGGAAGGTGCGCGGGCCGTCCTCGGAGCGGCGGAAGGCCCTGACGCGCGGCGGCGCGTCGGCGCGGAGGCCTTCGACCATGTCGATATCGGCCAGCGCCTCGATCGCGTCGTACTGATCGCGATAGCCTGGCGGGAAGGCGCGGCCATATTTGGCCAGCAGGGCGCGAACCCCGCCGGCCGGGGCGCCGCCCGCCCGGACGACGGCCTCGAAGCGGTCCTCCCAGGTCAGCGCGGTGTCGGCGATGCGCGCCTCAACCAGACCGAGGTCGGGATCGGGATGGTCGCCCGGCGAGACCTCCACGATGAAGTGCGCCCGCGCCAGGGGCGCGTCGGAAATCTCGGGATAGTATTCGAGCACCCTGCCGTCATAGGCGTCGGCCAGGATCGCGCCGGCGCGCTCGCACACCTCGGTGTCGAAGCGTTCGCGCGGGATATAGACCAGCACCGAGGCGAAGCGGTCGAACGGGTCCATCCGCGAGAACAGCCGAACCCGAGGCCGGTCGATCAGATGCAACACCCCCAGCGCCATCGACAGAAGGGTGTCCTCGCTGGTCTGGAACAGCTCGTCGCGCGGCCAGGTCTCGAGGATGTTGCGCAGGCGTTTTTCGTTGTGGCTGCCGGGCGCCTTGGCGGCGCGGCGCATAATGCGGGTGACCCGGTGACGGATCAGCGGCACCTCGTTGGCTGGGGTCTCGTAGGCCTCGGCGGTGAACAGGCCCACGAAGCGGAACTCGCCGCATGGACGACCATCGGAGCCGTAACGACGGATGCCGACATAGTCCATGAAGCCGCGCCGATGGACCCGCGACCGCAGATTGGACTTGGCCACCGCGACCGGAGCGCCTGTCTCGAGCTGGCGACGCAGCTGGGCCGACAGCACCGCCGGCTCGTGGGCGCGGCGCAGCACCGCGCGCGAGGAATCGCGCAAGACCCCAAGGCTCGCCTCGGGCTCGTAAAGCGGTTCCTCGGCCGCGTAGTCGCCATCCGCCGCGCGCGGATATTCATAGACCCGCGCACCCAGGAACACGAAGTTGTCGTCCTCGAGCCAACGCAGGAACGCGATATCTTCCTGCTGCCCCTCCTCGCTGGTGACCCCGGGCGTCGCCGCCAGTTCAGAGATAGCGCGATGCATCAGCTCGCGCATCGCCTTGAAGTCGCCGACGGCGCGGCGGACGTCGAACAGAGTCTCGCGCACCTGTTCCAGCAGGAGCTCGACGCGATCCTCGCCAACGGGATCGAGGTGCACCTGGATCAGCGAGCGGGGCAGGCCGGCGATCTCGACGACGGGATGGAACATGGCCCGAACGCGAAAGCCGCCCTCGGTGATCTCGCCCATCACGCTATCGACCAGGAAGGGGCGGTCCGGCTGCACGATCTCCAGCAGGTCGCGGCCCGCGCCGGTTTCGCCAGCCGAGCGAAGGCGGACAACGGGCTGGTCGCCCTTCACGCCGACGGCGTAGTCCCAGAACTCCGCGAGCGACGCGGCGGCGGCGGTGGCCGACAGCACTGGCGCGTCCTCGACCGCCCAATCAGCGTCGACCTGCGCCAGAAAATCCCGCTCCTCGAGCGACAGGGCCTGGACAGTCTTCTGCCGCTTCAACGCATAGGCGGCCGCCAGACTGTCGGTGGGGTTGATCTTGGCGCCGCTCATCTCGCTTCCTCGAAAATTTTACCGACTTACCTAGCGGAGAACGATAAAAACTCAACGTTTCGCGCCAGAAAGAGCGATCTTTGCGCCGTCTTCCGCCGGAACACGCGGCGCGGATCGCCAACAGCTTAGCCTCGGCGGAAAGGCATGTCGTTAATAGGCGAAAACGGAAGCGCCGTCGGCTGGGGGAGGCCGACGGCGCGGGCCCGCTTGGGGGAAGGCGGGCGTCTTCCGGGGAGCGACGGCGGCCTTGCCTGCCGTGGTCCGCGGTGTGTCCGGGTGGGGGGAGCCGGACAGGACATAGATAGGGAGGTGGGAGGGCATTTTAAGGGCCGCCCTCATTTCTTTCGCGGCGTCGAACGCGTGGCCGCCGTCGCCGCCCGCTCGCCCTGCGGATCGCCGTCTTCGGAAAGAAGGATGGCGATCCAGCGCGAGCCGTCGAACTGGGCCAGGATCACCATGGCCGCCACGGTCAGAGGCGTGGACAGGAACATGCCCGGCACGCCCCACAAAGCGCCCCACAGCGCCAAGGACAGCAGCACCACCGTCGGGTCCATGTTCAGGCTTTCGCCCTGCATACGCGGATAGATGACGTTGCCGACCACGAAGAAGATAGTCTGCAGGGCGGCGAACAGGATGATCGCGGGCCAGAAGCTCTGCGGAAACTGCACCAGCGCGAACAGCGGCGGCAAGAAGCAGCCGATCGCGCCCCCCAGGATCGGGATATAGGCCGCCAGGAAGATCAGGAAGGCCCAGAAGAAGGCGTTGTCCAGCCGCAGCAGCATCATCACCACGAAGGCCGAGGCGGCGATCATCAGGCCGGTCACCGTCTGTATCCAAAGATACTGCTCGACCCCGTCGCGGATGCGCTGGAACATCTTCAAGTTCCGCTCGCGCTCGGCGTGCTGGGGAAACAGGGCGACGATCTTGCGGCCGAAGCCTTTGCGCGAGGCGATGATGAATCCCAGATAGATCAGGACCAGAACCGCGCTGGACGCGAAATTGCCGAACGAGGCCGCCGCTTGGCCTATGAAGCGCTGCGGATTCAGCTCGTTCACCAGGCCGCCGATCGTCGGGGCCACCTTGATCCCGGCGATGTGCGCGACCCGGGCGATGATCTCGTTCAGGCGCGGCGTGTAGTCCTTGAGTTGGTCGAAGAAGCCTCGGCCGTTGGCGATCACCACCCAGAAGGCGACTCCGAAGAGCAGGACCGACAGCACCATGGCCGTTGGCATGGCGGCGCGAGTGGGAAAGCCAGGAACACGGGTCGTCAGCACCCGGGCGAAGCTGTCGATCATCACGGCCAGGAAGAGCGCCAGGGCCAGCGGGGTCAGGATGCCCTGCATCCAGTAGAGCGTCGCCCCGCCGGCCAGGACGGCCAGGAACACCACCGCGTTGCGGGTGGTCACGGGGGGCGTGGCGGGGGCGGGCATGAACGAACTCTCCGGCGGCGCGACGACATTGCCCGCGCCGATCGGCCACGCGCAAGGCCCCGTTCGGGGGCGGCCGAATCCTAACGCGGGGTTTTGACAATGGCGCCGCGGAAGAGCGAAGAGCGAGGTCGGAACGCCGGCTCAGGCCGAGCGCTTGACCTTGCGCGCCGACCCGACGTCCGGCTCGGCGATCGTCGACGCCCCAGCCTCGGTCCAGGCCGTCAGGGCGTCCACCGGCGCCGGACGGCCGATGGCGTAGCCCTGCAGCTCGGCGCATTGCTCTCCGCGGAGAAAGAGGATCTGCTCTTCCGTCTCGACGCCCTCGGCGACGACCGGAATTTCAAGGCTGCGGCCCAAGCCGAGAACGGCCCGCACGATCACGGTGGCCCGGTCGTGCCGGTGGATATTCTCGACGAAGCTCTTGTCGATCTTGATCTTGTCGAACGGGAACGATTGCAGCGTCGAAAGCGAGGAGAAGCCGGTGCCGAAATCGTCCATGGCGATCCGCACCCCGAGCGCCTTCAGGCGACGCAGATTGTCCAGCGCCCGCTGGTAGTCCTTGAACAGGGCGCTCTCGGTGATCTCCAGTTCCAGGCGAGACGGCGAGAGGCCCGAGGTGATGAGAACCTCGTGCACCAGGCTGGGCAGGTCCGGATCGTGCAGCTGGATCGGCGAGAGATTCACCGCGATGCGCAGCGGCTTCTCCCACGCGGCGGCGTCGGCGCAGGCGCGGCGCAAGACCCAGTCGCCCAGCGCGCCGATCAGGCCGTTCTCCTCGGCCACGGTGATAAAATCCAGCGGTGGGATCATGCCCCGCGTCGGGTGCTTCCAGCGGACCAGGGCCTCGAAGCCGCAGACCTCGCCGTCGGCCGCCCGGGCCAGGGGCTGGTAGTGGACCACGAGTTCGCCATCGGCGATGCCCTGCCGCAGGTCGCGGGCCAGGTTGCGGCGCTCGCGGATGCTGTCATCCATCTCGCGCTTGAAGAAGCGATAGACGCCGCGGCCGCTTTCCTTGGCGCGGTTGAGCGCCATGTCGGCATTGGCCATCAGGGTCTCGGCCGCGCGGCCGTCTTCCGGATAGAGGCTGACGCCCAGGCTGGCGGCGAGGCTCAGGTCCTGCCCCTCGAACACCATGGGCGCCGACAGCATCTCGAGCAGGCGGCCCGACAGTTCGGCGGCCGCCGCCGGCTGATCGCCGCCGGCGACCTGCGCGACGATGAACTCGTCGCCGCCCAGGCGCGCGACGAAGGACGGGGACTGCACCGCCGACTGCAGTCGGCGGGCCGCCTCCACCAGGATGGCGTCGCCGGCCTGGTGTCCGTGCTGATCGTTGGCGTCCTTGAAGTGGTCTAGGTCGATGCAGAACACCGACAGGCTCTCGCCCGAGGCCTCGACACGCTCGATGGCGGCCGCCAGGCGGGCTTGCAGCGAATTGCGATTGGGCAGGCCCGTCAGGCCGTCGTGTTCGGCGAGATAGCGGATCTTCTCCTCGGCCGCGCGACGTTCGCGCAGGTCGCGGATGGCCAGGACCGTCAGACCCGAGGTCTCGATGCGCGCGCCATCGTCCATCAGACGCGAGAACACCTCGACCGGAATCTCGCGACCGCCGCCGACCGGCTGCAGCCGCCCCTCGCGGCGCACGCCTTCATGGCCGGAACCGCTGTCCTCGATGGTCAGCATGGCCCCGATCAGCGGACGCCCGATCAGCTCCGACAGCGGCGCGCCGGCCAGTTCGCAGAAGGCGGCGTTGGCGTCGTTGATCTTGCCGGACTGGACGACGACCAGACCCTCGTAGGCGGCGTTGGCCAGGCGGCGGATGCGCTCCAGGGCCGAGCGCGAGGTCTGGGATTCGATGGCGACGGCGCCCAGCCCGCCCAGGATGATCATCGCGGTGATCGAGCCGACCGCCAGGGTCAGCATCGCGCCCGACAGCAACTGGTCGGGCACCTGGATCGAGGTGTCCGGAATGATGGTGATGGCCGACATGCCGGTGAAGTGGAGCGCGATGATGCCCAGGGACAGCAGGCCGCCGCCCAGGGCCTGTCGCTTGGTCGTGCGGGCGTTACCGGCCGCGACAAGGGCCGCGACGGCGCCGCTCACGCCCAGAATGGCGGAAAGGCCGACCGTCGCGTGCTCCCAGACCAGACGTCCTTGGGTCACGAACGCCGACATGCCGGTATAGTGCATGGCCGCGACGCCAAGCCCGAGCAGAAGGCCGCCGGTGAAGTCGTTGGTGGTGCTGCGTTGGGCCGAGGCGACGGCGAAACCGCTAGCCATGAACAGGGCCGCGATCATCAGCGACAGCAGGGTGCCCGTCGGGCTGTAGCCCGTCTTCAGGCCCGGCGTGAAGGCGACCATGGCGATGAAGTGCGTGGCCCAGACGCTCGACCCCGCGACGAGACCGGTGAGCAGCAGCCAGGCGGCGCGAACGACGCCCCGCGCCCCGCGCATCCGCGAGTAGAGGCGGAAGGTCGTGAAACATCCCGCCATGCAAACCAGAACTGCGACAACCAGCAGGCGCAGATCATGCTGCGTCGTCAGGCAGGTCAGAAACTTAAGCACGCACGCCCCCACTAGGGTCATAAGACCTTATGGCTACAGCTTAAGTTGCGAATAAACCGTTTCTGATCGGACGACGCCGACGGGACGCATCGAGCCCTCCTCATTCCGGAAACACCAAGCTTCGGTTTGGCCCGACTTGCCTCGGCGAGCCGATTGCTGGATTAGGCGCAATAGCGCCGCGTGGCGGCGAGGATCGGGAATACATCGATGCGCGTAGCGATGATTGGCACGGGGTATGTGGGGCTGGTGTCGGGGGCGTGTTTCGCCGACTTCGGTCACGAGGTGACGTGCATCGACAAGGATCCGGGCAAGATCG
>Ga0209426_1000345_pt1 | contig 55596 bp, 58 predicted proteins | sample Deesub1362B_J571_FD_187697 | JGI IMG/M metagenome (GOLD analysis project Ga0209426, IMG submission 187697) | Deep oceanic, basalt-hosted subsurface ecosystem from Juan de Fuca Ridge flank, Pacific Ocean, CORK Borehole 1362B_J2.571 (SPAdes)... ... | reverse complement strand
AACCTCGGGCTGGGCTTTATGAGGAAGTTCCTCTCCAGCAGGGCGCGCATATCTCCCTCCCCGAAGGGTTCAATCGCCATCTCCTTTGCCACGCCCTCGCGGGACACCCTCAGGAGCAGGTCCCTCATCTCGGGGGAGGCTATCAGATAGGGGTTGTACGTGGCTATGAGCATTATGCGGCGTTGGGTTATACGCCTGCTGAAGAAGTGCAGGAACAGGAGCAGGTCTACATCGCCCCTTTCCAGCGAATCTATGACGACCACCACGGGCTTTTCCAGCGACATCTCCTCCAGTTCCTGCAGGAGCACCTTGAAAAGGCTCGCCCTGCCCATGGAACCTATGTCCCTGAAGGTATCCTCGTCCTTTATGGTCAGCAGGGAGACCCTCAGGAGGAGAGACGATATGGTCGGGTCCCTCTCCACCATGCCCTCGGCCACCTTCAACAGAGCGCGCGAGGGTATGTCCATCTCAACGTGGCGCTCCGCCTGTATTCGCCTCAGGAGCAGGTAAAGAGGGGGCCTGCCACATTCGCAACGGACCCGCAGAATCCGCACGTCCTCCTCCTCTATGCCGTCTAGAAAGAAATCAACGAGGGCCGTTTTCCCAACGCCCTCCTTCCCTCTCAACAGATACATTTTCCCCCTCCCCGCCAGTGCGCTTTCAAAGCCGCTTATGAGTTTTTCCAGGTGCTCTGTCCTGTTTATGAACGCGTGGGGGAACACTTTCACCACTAATGCCATTTCCCCTTAATAATTTTTCCTGTGCGTTGCATGGATGTGAAGGTGCGGAGAGGAGGGGATGGAAATCACAAGTTTTTTATTCTCAAAACCCTTTACATTAAAGCAGAGGTGATAGTCCATGCCGAAATTTCTGCGGAAGAAGCCGACGAGGCATATAGAAAAGGGCTCCACGGTGGTAGAGCCGAGGAGTTACATAGACCTCAACGAGTTTGACGTGGGCGTGGAGGCGGCCGCCACGGGGCCCGTGGTACGCGTCGCCGAGGTTTACAGGTACGAGGACGTTACATCTCTGACCGACTTCGTGTACAACGGGGATGTGCTCATAATTGACTTCAGCAGCATAGCCAACGACGAACTCACCCTGAGGAGAATAATAAACGAACTCAAAAACGTCGCCAGGGATATAAACGGAGACGTGGCGGGCATAGGCAAGACGCTTATCATGGTCACGCCCACGGGCATGAAGATCTCCCGCCGCAAGATCAAAGGCGGGCTGCGCTGACGAAACGTTTATCTCTTACCCCTCTTTTTCCCCGCCCATGTCCCCGGTACGCATAAGGCTCTCCGGCAAAGGGGGGCAGGGCGTCCTTCTGGCCGGCTACATAATAGGTCTGGCCGCGGCCGTCTTTGAGCACCGCGAGGTCGTCTTCACGCAGACCTACGGCGCTGAGATGCGGGGCGGCTTCACCACATCCGCCCTCGTGATATCGGACGAGAAAATTGACTACCCCTACGTTGACGAGGCCGACATACTCATAGCCATGGCCCAGAAGGGCTACAGCGAGTTCGGAAAGACCCTGAAACCGGACGGACTGCTGATATACGATTCGGAACTCGTGACGGAGATTTCACACCCCGGCCCGGCCCACGGCCTCCCGGCGACGCACATAGCGAAGGAAAAATGCGGCAGGGGTCTGTTCGCCAACATGGTTATCCTGGGACACTTCACCGCGAAGACGGGCATAGTGTCAAAAGAGGCCATGGAGGCGGCCATCCGCGAGGCCGTTCCGAAGGGAACGGAAGAGATGAATCTAAAGGCCTTTGCCGCGGGCTACGAGTACTGACGCCTGTCCAGAACGTTGTGAATGATGGCTATCACATGGTCCGAGTGAAGGCTCAGGGGGCCAACGCTCACCGCCTTTTTCGCGTATTTTCTGACGATTTCCTCCTCTTCCTCGGTGAGGTTGAGGTGGTCCGACAGAACGAAAACCACGTTCTCAGGGAAATCCACGGTTTCCACGTCCTCCCCATCCTCCGCCAGGAGCGTTATCTCACCCATCTCCGAGAGGCGGGAGAGCGTCTCCTCCAGGTTCCTCCGCCACACGTATATCCCGGGGGACGTGAGACCCTCGCCGCCCCTTATGAGGGCATGGCGTATCAGCGCACCAGCGCTCCTCTCGTCGGGCCTGAGATAGCGCACCTCCGCGCCCCGCACCTCAAGAAGGAGGGGGGAGTTCCTGCCCCTCTGGAAGAGAACGTAGATCACGGTGTCCCGTCTCACGCCGTGGGAGAGCAGAAGGGCGGAGGTTATGCACCTCACCACGATGTCCACCCGCCCGCCGCTGCCGGGCATGTCCTCAAGGGTGAAATCGCCGTCCGCGCTGGCCCTGTGGGTTATGAGGAGAAACGCCCGCATGTTCACAGCCCCAGGTCCCCTTCCCTCAGGTGCTTCCTCAGCATCCTCATCATCTTCCTGTTGCCGCGCATCTGCTTCATCTGCTTTTTCATGGTCCTGTACTGCTTCAGGAGCGCCTTCACATCTTCGGGGCTCGTGCCGGATCCCCGGGCAATCCTTTCTATCCTCCGCCCCTTTATTATTTCCGGGTTCTCCAGCTCCTCATAGGTCATGGAGTCCATTATCACCCTGTACTTCCTCAGATTCTGCTGGGAGGCGTCTATGAAGGAATCGTCTATGTCCCCAACGCCGGGCATGCTGAAGAAGGGGAGCGACGACAGAAGGCGCTTGAGCAGGCCGGGCTTTGAGAACTGGACCATGACCTCGTACATGTCCTTGAGGTTGAAGCGCCCGGTGAGCATCCGCTCCATGGCCCTCTCCGCCTCCTCCTCGGAGACCTCAACCTCACGCGCCACCTCCATCAGGGTCTCCAGGTCGCCCATGCCCAGGAGGCGCGAGATGAAGCGCTTGGGGTCAAAGGGCTCCAGGTCCTCCAGGTGCTCGCCCACGCCTATGAACGCTATGCCCGCACCGGTCTGGGCCACAGCGCTCAGAGCACCGCCGCCCTTCGCACTCCCGTCCATCTTCGTGAGTATGACACCGGTTATGCCAACCGCATCGTGAAACGCCTTCGCCTGCTTGCCTGCTTGCTGACCTATGGTGGCGTCCAGGACGAGGAATATCTCGTGCGGGTCTATGATATCCTTGAGGTCCTTTATCTCCTGAATCAGGTCCTCCTCCAGAGCGTGTCTCCCCGATGTGTCAAATATCACCACCTGGTTGGGCCTGCTCCGCTTCACCGCCTCCCTCGCGATGACCCTTGCGTCCCTCTCGCCCTTCATGCCGAAGAACGGGACGCCGACCTGCTCCGCCAGCTGCTCCAGCTGCTCGTGCGCCGCGGGGCGGTGGACATCGCACGCCACGAGGAGTACGGAGAGACCTTTTCTGGTGAAGAAGCGGGCCAGTTTCCCCGCGGTGGTGGTCTTACCCTGCCCGTAGAGGCCCACGAGCATTATCCTCTGCGGTTTCAGGTGAATCTCCTTCCTCTCCCCCACGAGGGACAGGAGTTCCTCGTATATGACCCTTACAACGAAGTCCCTCCGGCTCATCCCCGGAGGTGGCTCCTCGCTCAGCGCCCTCCTCTCCACGTTCTTCGTTATGCGGAGCGCCAGGTGGACATCCACGTCCGCCCGAAGGAGGGCGCGCTGCAGGTCCCTCACAACCTCCTTCACCAGGGACTCGTCGACCCTGGTGGAGCGCATGACCTTCTTCAGGGTTCCCCTCAGGGAGGAACCGAGATCCTGCAACACGCCCATGGGCGGAAGTAAGGGCACCGTGGATAAAACCTTTTCTCCGGGGTCACCTCTGCTCCATCATCCGCAGGAGGAGGGCAAGCGACTCCTCGTCCAGATCCTCCATGTCCTCGTAGAGAAGGCGCAAGCGCCGTCTGCAGTCCTCCTGGATGTACTCAACCGCGAGGAATATGGAGACGGACCGGGATATGGCAACTATCCTCCTGCTCATACGAACCTCATCCCGGAATAACATATATGAAGGTGGTATATACGGTTTTCGCGGCGTCCATCTGTGAATCCCAGCGCATCGGATAGCAAGATAAAAGGAGGTGATTTCACACCCGCCTTTAAAACTGCACAAAAACTTTAAATTCCTCGCAGGAATGTCGTGAGGTAACATGAGAAAGAGCGTTGTGGTCGTCGCCCTTCTGGTGCTCATGTGGGTCTCGGCATCCGCCTACTACACGTCTCCATACGTGGACTACGGAGAGGTCACGACCGTGCCGCTCAAACCGCCCGAAAAGGTCCAGGAGGGAAACGTCTCCCTGGCACCCGTTGGAAATGCCATTCTCTTCATACTTCAGGCGTTCATCGCCGTGGGCTTCGCCGCCCTCATAGCGGGCATTTTTCTGCAGCGGAGAGAATTCGCAAAGCACGCATTCTCCGTTCTGCTGGCCACATCCATGGTCTTCGCCATGTTCCTCCTGGTGGTGCTGGTGCCCGGCCTGACGCCCGGCGGAGGCGGCGGAACCTCCAGCAGAGAGGTCGTCCGGCAGATATCCCACTCATACCCCGGTGGTTTTCTGGGGTTCGTGGTGATGGCGCTTATAGCCGGAGCCCTCATATCCCTCATCGTGTGGAAGGTCTTCGTGAAGACGGAACGCGTTCCCGAAATCAAAAAACGCGGTGAAGAGGTTGAGAAATACATCCTGCGAGCGAAGGAGTTCGTGGTCAGGGGCGACAGCGTGAGGGAGGCCATATTGAGGGCCTTCAAGGAACTGGAGCGCATGTGCAGGGAGAGGGGCGTGAGCGACCAGCCACATCTGACACCTCTGGAATTTCAGGAGATAGCCGTGGAGAAACTCGGACTGAAAAGAAGCGCTGTGGAAAAACTGGTCCTCGTATTTGAGGAGGCGCGCTACAGCACCCACGAGATGGGCGAGGAGAAGAGGGACGAAGCCATCAGAGCGCTGGAGGAGATCAGATGGGAGCTGCAGGGGAAGTGATGAGGAACGTTGCCGCGGCCACGTTCCTGTGTTTGCCACTCTTCCTGGTGGCACCCTTTTCACATTATGTAATATTCATAATCGCATCCGTGTACTCCGTCGCGGTGGCCTCGGGCCTGATCTTCGGCAGGGTCAACCCGGAGGAGGCGGCCGAGGTTGATTTGGATGAGCCGCTGCGGGGCTCAACGTGGGAGGAGATATTCCGGAACGCTGTCAGGGGCTATGCCGCCAGCCAGCGCATAATGGAGGACCAGGTGCTGGACGCCGCCATGCACATAATAAAATCCCGCTACAACCTTGAAGGGCAGGCGCTCTCAAAGGCGCTGGGTGACAGAGAAATCCTGAGGGACGTCTTCCCGGATGAACTCGCCGAGGTTATACTGAAGTTTTACGCCAGGAGGAGAAACCTGAAAGAGAGCGTGCCCCCCGACAGGTGGTGGAAGGAGATGGAAGTCGTAATAAAATACGCAGGTGGTGTGGAATGAACACGGAAAGATATGGAGAGAGCATACGGAAGGTTATAGCGGAGGTGAAAAAGGCCATCGTGGGTAAAGACGAGGTCCTCATGAACATGATGTACGTCATACTCAGCGACGGGCACGTGCTCATAGAGGACAACCCCGGGCTCGCAAAGACGCTCATGGCGAAGAGCTTCGCCGCCGCGCTGGGTCTTGACTTCAAGCGGGTTCAGTTCACCCCCGACCTGCTCCCTGCGGACATAACAGGCGCCTACATCTACGACAGGAAGACCGGCGAGTTCAGGATCATGAAAGGGCCCGTCTTCACCAACATACTGCTGGCGGACGAGATAAACAGGGCACCTCCAAAGACGCAGAGCGCCCTTCTGGAGTCCATGCAGGAGAGGCAGGTGACCATAGAGGGCGAGACCTACAGCATAGAGAGGCCCTTCCTCGTCATAGCCACGCAGAACCCCATAGAGCAGGAGGGAACGTACCCCCTTCCAGAGGCGCAGGTTGACAGGTTTCTCGCGAAGATATCCATGGGGTATCCAAACCGCGAGGCCGAGGTGGAAATACTCCGCAGGAGAATACAGAGGAAGAAAGACGACGTGGAAATAGAGACCGTGCTCAGCATGGAGGAACTCGTGGAGATACAGAGGGCCACCGAAGAAGTATTCGTGGAGGACACGCTCCTCCACTACATAACCGACCTCACAAGGGAGACCCGCAGGCACAAGCAGGTGGAGGTCGGCGCCAGCCCGAGGGGGTCCATAGCCATACTGAAGCTCTCGCGCGCCAGGGCTCTGTGCCACGGGAGAGATTACGTGACGCCCGAGGACATAAAGGCCGTCGCACCCATGGCCCTGCGGCACAGGATAGTGATGAAACCCGAGAGCTGGATACGCGGTGTGAGGAGCGACGACGTTATAAGGGATGTTCTGTCAAAGGTCCCCGTGCCGAAGGTCTGAGGCCCTATGAGCCGCAACCTCGCCCACTTCCTCACGGCCATCCTTATGATGGTCGTCATCTCCTTCGCCTTCCTCTTTCCGGAACTGGGAGCCGTTGCTCTGATAATGGGAGTGCTCTGCGTGGGCTCGGTCATGCTCGCCGATGGCGACGTTGAAATAGTGCGCGAGACCGGGACCACGAGCCTGCACGAGGGCGACGATTACGTGGTCACGTACACCATAAGGAGCAGGGGATTCTACGGTCTGGTCATAGTTGAGGACATAACGGGGCGCTTCGGAGTGTTTATACGCCCCGGCATAAGAAAGGTCGTCAGGCGCAGGAAGATGGACAGGTTCGGCCGCTACGAGGATTTCACGGCCAGCGTGAAGATTCGTGATCTCTTCGGCTTCAGGGAGGAGAGGCGCGAACTCCGCGGGCCCGGGTATGTCAAGGTCCACCCCCAGTGGTACAGGATGGAGCGACTCCGATTCGTGCCGAGGAGGACCAAGGCCCTCATGGGCGATATACCGTCGCGCTACAAGGGTCACGGCTTTGATTTCCACTCTCTGCGCGAGTACGTAACGGGGGACGATGCCAGGCGTATCAACTGGAAGGCATCGGCGAGGCACCAGCGGCTCATCGTGAACGAGACCATGCAGGACAGGGTTGGCGATGTGGTCATAGTGGTGGACCTCCGCGAACTCGGTGTGAAAGAACTGGCGGTGAACGAGGTCTACGATGCCATGATACGCGCGGCCGCATCACTCGCAAATCAACTCCTGAAGGGGCGCAACAGGGTGGGAATGGTGGTGGCAAAGACCACGCTCTCATGGGCCTACGGCGGATTCGGAAGGCACCACTTTTACAGGATACTCAACCTGCTCGGCGGGGTGGACGAGCCGGGCGAGTCGGAGCTGTCCTTTGAGCATGTGTCCACCCTCATACTCAAGGGCTTCACGGCCAGCCACTTCATCATGATCGCACCGAGGATTGACTGGGAGATGGAGGTCCAGATCGCGCGGCTCGTGGCGCGGGGTTGCTACGGCACAGTTATACTTCCCCTCATACCGGGCGATGACCGTGCCTCGCGGCTCTACAACGCCATACGCACCATACCCGCAGAGGAACTCTCAAAGCACGTGGAGGTGAAATATTGGCCCATAAACACCCCGATAGAGAGGGCGCTCATACAATAGGTCCGGCGGTTTCGTACTTCGGCTCGGCCCTCATGATAATGGTCGGTTCGCTGGTTTACGGCAGGGTGGAACTGACAGCCATATTCGTGGGGCTCTCCATGTGTTTCTATATAATCTATCGGCTGTTTCATGGCAGGGGCGTGCTGCATATTGCAGTTCTTACCCTCGCCTTTTCAGCCGCCTTCATATCCGTTGAAAGCGACCCCTATGAAATCGCACCCGTGGCCCTGATATATGCCTCGGTGTTTCTTGCCATGTTCTCGCTGTATCTGGAGAGTTTGAAAGGCCTTGACAACGCGAAGGAGGTCATGCTTGCGGGCATGCCCTACACGGTCGGTATGGGCACTGCGGCCTTTGCAGGTCTCCTCGCCCTGCGGTATCTGGTGCCGACATCGCCCACATATCTAACGGCCACACTCATGGTCGTCATAGCATCCGCAGCGCTTTACCTCCTTGCGAGGGAGATGTGATGCATGAGGTATACGAACCGTCTGAGGACACGTTCCTTCTGCTTGACGCCATACCGCATTTCTCCGGAAAACACGTTCTGGAGATGGGGTGCGGGAGCGGAGTAATCGCGGTGGAACTCGCCCTGCGCGGAAACATGGTTACCGCCGTGGATATAAACCCGGAGGCCGTTGAGGCGACCCTCAGGCTGGCGGCAGAGAAGGGCGTTGAAATATGCGCCGTCACGGGAAATTTATTCTCAGCAGTTTCCGGCCTATACGATATCATAGTTTTCAATCCGCCTTACCTCCCCTGCCCGCCGGAGGAGGACCCCGCCGTGTGCGGCGGGGAGAGAGACGAGGTGATACGTGCCTTTCTGAAAGAGGCGGGGGAGCACCTCAGCCCGGGTGGACGCATATACCTGCTCCTATCAAGCCTGAACGACGTTGATTGTCTTCGCAACAGTTACCCGTACAGGTGGAAAATTCTGGCCGAGAGGAGAATGGCCTTCCACACGCTCTTCGTGTACGAACTGTCGCGGTGGTCCCACATGGGGAGCAAACGTTATATCTGACCAATATCACTGCCATTCCGTGCAGAGGATGGATGAGGCAGGAGACATACATTTCCCATACACTCCCAGGGAACCACAGCGCCTTTTGATGCGGACCGTTGAGAACGCGCTCAAAACGGGAAGGCATGCGGTCATAGAGGCGCCCACGGGGACGGGAAAGACCGTGGCTGTTCTCCACTCCGTCCTCACATATTCTCTTCCTCGCGGTCTGCGACTGCTCTACCTAACCAGAACGAATTCCCAGCAGACACAGGTGATTCTGGAGGCGGAAATGCTCGGCGTGAAGGCGATAGGTCTGGAGGGGCGGAGGCACCTGTGCCCCCTCGTGAGGAAGATGGAGGCGCTGAGGGACGGCACCCCGGAGGAACTCTCAAAGTTCTGTGGCAAGGCCAGGAAAGACGGCATCTGCGGGTTTGAGAGGAGGGAGATGGACGTGTTCAATATGACGCCTCAGGCCGTTTACGATGAGGCCGTCTCACGCGGCATATGTCCCTACGAATGCCTGAAATCCGCCGCCCGGCACGCCCACGTGGTTGTGGCGCCGTACATATTTCTCTTCCACCCCGTCGTCAGGGAGAGATTTATAGGGTGGGTCAATGCACCGCTATCCCGATGCATTATCGTTGTGGATGAAGCGCACAACCTGCCAGATTACCTGAGGTCGCTCATGAGCGCCGAACTCAGCGTGCGCACGCTTGAGACCGCCCAGAGAGAGGCAGCGCGTTACGGTTACTACACCGCGGGGGATGATTTCCCGGTAAACATACCGGATCTCCTGGAGATCGTGGAAGACTGCATTTACAGCGTTGCTGGGGATGAGGAGAGGCCCATTGAATACGAGTTCAACGCGCTTCTGCTTGAAAGGCTCGGGATGAGCGGTGGAGGCCTTTTGAAATACATAAGGGCGCTGGAAGACATAGGTAGCGCCGTCAGAGAGAGACGGCTGGAGGAGGAGGGGCTCTGGCGCTCCTACATCGGTGCGGTGGCATCCTTTCTCCGCGCGTGGTTTTCGGATTTTGACGGTGTCAGGTCTGTCGACCCGCGGGGGCCGCGCCTCAGGATGCTCAACCTGGACCCATCGCCCCTTTCATCCGTTCTGCTTGAAGGCAGGTCCTCGGTGAGCGTATCTGGGACCCTCACACCCCTCGCCGAGTACGTGGAGGTGCTCGGCCTGCCCCCCGACACGGAAACGCTGACGGCGGGCAGTCCGTACCCGGCGGAAAACCTCCTCATCATTTACGACGACACCGTGACAACGAGGTACGCGGAGCGCACGGAGGAGATGCTGGACAGGATTGCCGGTAAGGTGTACGAGATACTGAAGAACGTGAAACGCAATGCGATGGTGGTATTTCCATCCCACTTCCTCCTGAGAGAGATACGGTCGCGGCTGCCCATGGAAGTCCTGTCGGACCCCGGAGAGGGATGCTCCGCCGCGCTCATGGACGTCGTGGAGAGATTCCGACGAGAGGGGGGCGTTCTCTTCACGGTCTTCGGTGGCAGGGTGGCCGAGGGAATGGACTTCCCGGGAAAACAACTTGAACTGCTGGTGCTCGTGGGAATACCCTATCCGGCCGCAACGCCGCTTCAAAGAGCCATTAAGAATTACTACGATGCCAGGTTCGGCAGAGGATGGGCCCATGCCTACGGATACCCCGCCCTGAGGAGGATCAGACAGGCCATAGGTCGGCTTATACGGAGCGAGACGGACAGGGGCGTCGCCATCATACTGGACCACAGAGCCGCGAGGTTCGCGGGTCACATCCCCCTCGTGAAAAGTGAAGATGTCGTTGGGGATGCCCTGAACTTCTTCAACCGGAGCAACGAGACCGCGCGACCGCAGGGTGGACACAGCGTTCACACGGATTAACCTTTATGCTTAACAGGTCGGGAAAAGTTTATAAAACATCGTGGTGATATGTTGTATTGGGCCTGATGGCCCAGGAGGACTGAACCATGAAGTATGTGAAGAGGAAGGAAGAAGGAGTGAGCCCGGTTATAGCGACCATTCTGCTGGTCGCCATAACCGTGGTTCTGGTGGCCACCCTGCTGGTGATGCTGCCGACCGGCACGACGGGCGGAACGACCCTGACCGCGAGCCTGACCTACGACCCCAACGACTCGGACCTCAACAACAACAAAGCGGTGTTTAAAGTGTCTATGAGCAACCCGAGCAGCATAGACCCTGCGAAGGTGAATATGGTTCTTGTGGATACGACTGGCGCCACTACAGCGCTGACCTATGTGACGGATCCGTCAACCCTGGATGCTAATAATACTGGCTGGAGCTTCCAAGATCTCAATGCGAATGGTAAGCTCGACACCGGCGATAAGATTATAGTGGTGCACTCCAGCGTGGCCAGCGGTGCGAAGATAACCCTCAGCATCACCGGCTACACGGGCAACGCCGAGGGTGTCATACCTTAAGTAAAAAGCCGAGGCGTTTTCTCCTTTCTTTTTAATTTTTTAAATCCCAAATTACTCTCTCGCTGTTTTATATGATATAAAAAGGAAATATTTATTAGGATGTTTGCTGATTAGATTCCATGGGTAGGGAGGTGATGCGTATGAAAAAAGAGGAGGGCGTCTCACCCGTGATCGCAACCATACTTCTGGTCGCCATAACAGTGGTCCTCGTGGCCACTCTTATGATGATGCTGCCGTCCGTGACGCCGAGCAACACCAGTCTGATAGGGACCCTGACGTATGACATGGATTCCTCTGAGCCGACCAAAGCCGTCTTCATAATCAATCTGCAGCAACCCACACAGGCGAAGCAGTCGGCTGTCATAATCACATGCTGGGACGATAATGGCACCCAGAACACGAGCGTGACAACGAGCATCCAGGACGTAAACGGCAACGGAGTTGTGGACAGCGGTGACAGGATAATCGTGGAGTCAACGTACACCATACCCACGGGCTTCAAGGTGTACGTGTCCATATCCGGATACTCCGGAAACATTGAGGGTGTTGTGCCGCCCTGATGGGGTCAGGAAAATATCTTTCTGATCCTCTCCGCCTTTTTTCTTCCGATGCCCTCAACCCGCATGAGTTCCCCCACATCTGCCTCCGCTATTCTCTTGATGGAGCCGAAGTGCTCCAGGAGGCCCCTCGCCAGTTTGTCTCCAATCCCCGGGATGGATGAGAGCATATAAACCTTCCAGTCCTCATCATCCACGTAATGCGGCTGAAGTTTTCTGAGGCGGAATTCGCCTTCTCTGTCGTTCTTACCCCCCACTTCACGGGCATACAGCGTCCTTATGAAATCCTCAAACCCACACCGAACCGTGAAAACCGGCACGCCGTAGACGAACGTGACCTCCTGCAGGAGGCCGTAGACCTGACTCCACGCCACTCGCCCCAGTTCAACCTGTTCCGACAGGTCGCCATCAATCACGAGCATCTTCCTTTTTATTTTCGCGCCCATGAATTCCTCCGCCGCGGATATCCTGTGCATCTGGTTCCAGATCCTGTTGTCCACCATGGAACCCACGAGGTCATGGGGCGTCTTCCTCTCCACGAGCGCACACCCATCGCCACCAACTATGGCGAGGTCGCCCACGGGCATCGGGAGAACCTCTGTGACCTCCGCAAACTCCGCCAGTATCCTTATAAGCTTTTTCTCGCGATAATCCACGTACACCTTCGGACCAACACCTTCCTCATGCATAGTAATACTCCCCGCGTCTCTTCTGCTCCCTGTCCGTGTAACTACCGGGCTTGTTTATGCGGGGCCTCTTCGTCTCCCCGTCTCTTCTGAACGTTATGTCCATGGTCCTCAGAAACTCGTTCATGCCCTCGCGCATTTCAAAGGGACCGCGCGCCTCGCCCCGCACGCCCGGCTCACCGCTGAAGACCATGATGGAGTCGGATATTATGTCTATGAAGTACACGTCGTGGTCCACGACGAGCGCGCTCTTCCCCCTCTTCTCCATCACCCTCCGTATGACGCGCGCCGTAACCATCCTCTGGTTGGCATCCAGGTACGCGGACGGCTCGTCCAGAAGATATATATCCGCCTCCCTGCCCAGACAGAGGGCAACCGCAACTCTCTGGAGCTCGCCGCCCGAGAGGTCCTGAACCTCCTTGTTTAAGAGGGGTTTCAGGGAGAGCGGATGAAAGACCTCCACCCGGAAGAAGTTGTCCTCCACGTACGTCTCGCGCAGTGCCGTAATCAGAAGTTCCTCCACGGTGCCCTCAAAGTCCGGCTTTATGTACTGCGGCTTGTAGGATACCTTTACACTCATATCAACCGCGCCCTTCGTCGGCTCCACCACGCCCGCGAGCATCTTCACGAAGGTGGTCTTTCCCGTGGCGTTTTCACCCACGACGCCCACAACCTCACCGACGTGGATGGTTCCGGGGTGCACGGAAAGGGCGAAATGCTCGTACCTCTTCTCCAAATACGCCCACGAGACAAGGGGCACCCGATCCACCTCGGCCCTGGGGGGGTGCTCGGTGAACTCTATCTTCCAGTCCCTGAACCTTATGTTCTCCTCCCTGAGATAGCCCTCCAGGAAGGAGTTTATCGCGTGTCTCACGGACTTCGGTTGCGAGACGATTCCGTAAGCGCCCTCGGAGCCGTACAGGATGTGCACCTCGTCTGCCAGAAAATCCAGAATGGCGAGGTCGTGCTCAACCACATAGACGTTTTTGCGCTCTGACAGGTCTTTGATCACGGTGGATATCCTCAACCTCTCCTTTATGTCCAGGTAGGAGGACGGCTCGTCGAAGAAATAGACGTCCGCGTCCTTGAGAAGCGTTGCGGCTATCGCCACCTTCTGGAGTTCACCCCCGGAGAGGTTCCCGACGTCTCTGTCCAGAACGCGGTCCAGACCCATTATGGCCGTGACCTCGTCCAGCCGGCCACCCTCGTCCGCCTTCCTGAGCAGGTCCCTCACCCTCCCCTTGAAGAGGCGCGGGATCCTGTCAACGTACTGCGGTTTCAGCGCGGCCCTCATCTCACCGTCCCTCAGACGGGAAAAGTACTCCCCGTGGACCGTTCCTGCATACCGCTCCACCACGCGATCCCATGACGGTGGATGCCCGTAATCGCCGAGATTGGGAATTACGATTCCGGATAGCACGCTTATCGCCGTCGTCTTTCCCACGCCGTTGGCGCCGAGCAGCCCTATGACCTTCCCGCTCTTCACCGCCGGTAGGCGGTACAGACGGAAGCCGTTTTCACCGTACTGATGAACGAGGTCCTCCCTCAACTCCTCCGGAAGCCCTATGATCTTGATGGCGTCAAAGGGACACTTGTGAACGCATATCCCGCAGCCCACGCACAGCTCCTCAGAAATGACCGGCTTTCCATCCGCATCAAACTCTATCACCTTCACACCCTGGCGGGCCACGGGGCAGAAGGAGTGACACTCCCTGCCGCACTTTTTCGGCTGACACCTGTCCCTCAGAAGAACCGCTATGTGCATTCGCCTCACCCGCTCAGAATTCCTCAGGCCTCGAGTACCAGATCTCCTCCGGGAGTTCCTCGTATATCTCGGCGGTGTCCTCGGGCTCCTCTTCTTCCACGACCTCCACCCGCTCGGCGGCCTCCCGTATCCTCTCCGTGTTCATCACCCAGTAGTGGATGCGCCATTCCCTGCCGTCGTGCAGCGTCGTCTCCTCCCTCTCGGAGTATATGAGACCGAGGTCCTCAAGGAGATAGAAGAGATTGCGGTCATCCTGCTCCAGTATGTTGTCTATTATTCGGTCTCCGTATCCGAAAAAGTTGAGTATGTGCTCCGCCAGCTGATGCGCCTCCTCCAGACTTATCTCCCTCATAGAGTTCGCAATAGACCTTGCTAAGAGGTCTATCGTTATCGGACTTTCCTCTTCCCTGCCTACCATGGTTATGACTGGCACCTTTCACACCTTCGCTACAGGGTTTAAGATACGTGTGCAAACATAGATAAATGTTTCGAAAACTCTTACACGTATATTTAAATTCCTAACACTGGATGTAAAAAACAGGAAATTTCAGAGCATGCGCGCCATCTGCGCGTGGGGGACGCCCTCTATGTAGAGCACGTTCTCCTCCGCAACGCACCCCAGTTCAATGGCAACCCCGACCGCCCTTTCCCCCACGAGGTTCGCTATCGTCGCGATTTTCAGCGCGTTTTTCAGGCCCTCCCTGTCCACCAGGACCTCACGGTAGAACGACTCGCGGACCTCCAGACGCAGTATGCCCTCGCTCAGCGTGCGTCCCAGGAGTTCGGCATCGCACGCTGCGAGTAGCGTTTCGCCCCGCACATGGTACATCTTCATGGCTATGTCAGTACTGGATCGGCTCATACATACCGTGCCTCTTCTCTATGATCCTGCCGCTCTTGTAGAGCTTCTCAACCGCCTCCATGATATCCTCCCTGCTGTACCTGTTCCCCTCTGTCTCCATGACACCCTTCACGATCTCGTCAATGTGCACCGGCGCCTTCAGGTCCCTGTGCTTCTCCCTTATGACGTTCATAACGGCGTCTATGAGCTTCCGCGTTTTCCTCCCCATGCCGGAGTGTATGACCGTCATGTCCACTATGCCCTCGTCGGTGGCGACCTCGGACATGAAACTCATCATTATCCTCTTGGCCCTCTCAAAGTCCTCCATGGTCACCCACTCACTGAGGCGCGCCCTCGCGGAGGCCTCAGCCAGACGGACGAGCGCCTCCAGCTGCCGCGGGGTTATGGGTATGGAATCGTCATCAACGCCCCTCTTCCTGAGGGTCACGTAGAAGTTCCTCATGGCCTCCTGCACCTCCTCCGTGAGCATGGGTATGACCTTTCTCTTCGCATAGGCGATGTACTTTTTGAGCAGAGACGTGGATATCATGTGCTCCTCGGGGGGCGTTTCAACCTCGTATCCCTCCATGGCGGCCTTGGCCAGCATCTCGCCCTTCCTGTGGACGTAGTTCAGCATGTGGTCCGCCAGACGCGCGTCCCTCTGGGGGTCCGGGCGGTCTATGATCTTGAATATGACGTCAAACCTGGATATCAGAGGGGGTGGGAGGTCAATCTGCTCCACTATGGGCCTGTCCTCGTCAAACCTCCCGTACTTGGGATTCGCCGCGGCGAGGACCGAACAGCGGGACATGAGAACAGCGTTTATGCCCGCCTTGGTCACGTGTATCGTCTGCTGCTCCATCGCCTCGTGCATGGCGCTCCTGTCCTGAGGGGACATCTTGTCCAGCTCGTCTATGGCGGCCAGACCCATATCCGCGAGGACAAGCGCGCCCGCCTCCAGAGTCCAGCCGCCCTCGCCGAACTCATCCTTCACGGCCGCGGCGGTGAGGCCGGCGGCGCTCGCGCTCTTGCCCGACGTGTATATCCCGCGGGGCGCGAGGTCCGCTATGTAGCGGAGCAACTGCGACTTCGCGGTGCCCGGATCTCCCAGGAGCAGCACGTGTATGTCGCCCCTGACACGTGTCCCGGACGGAAACCTCTTCTCAACGCCTCCAAAGAGTTGAAGCAGGAGCGCCTCCTTCACGGTGTGCATCCCGTGTATCTCGGGGGCTATGGACGCCACCAGACGGTCTATCACGTTGGGGTCGCTGGCCAGTTCCTTTATAGCACTCTCGTCCTCCGGCGTGATGTCCTCAAGGTCCTCATCCTTGGTGAGTTTCTCTATGCTTATAACGTGGAGGTAGATGTCAAAATCGGTTGACTGCTGAGGCCCCCTCCTCTGGCGGGGGAGCAGAACGCCGTTGAGTATCACCCTGTCGCCGGGGACGAGACGACCCGCGAGGTCCTCAAACAGGTACGCGGTTATTCTTTGCGGCTGCTCCCCTCCCCTCATCTCCTCCGGGAGGTCCAGGAGTTCAACCTTCTGGACGTCCATGAATATGGATGCCTCGGGTACTAGGATGAAGCGCGTCTTCGCGGCCCCCACGCCGCACCTCTCGCAGGCGGGCGGTTTTGAAATCCTGACATCGTGCTGCACGACGAATGTGTACTCCTCGCAGTGGACGCATTTGAAGGCCCCGAGGTAGAGGCGCGGCCTCACCTCCGAACTCTTCTTCACAATCCCCTTAATGCTGACCATTCGTCCGAGGTCCCTGCTGCGGAGGTTGCGCACCTCCCTCTTAACATCCCGTGGCAGGTCGTAAAACCGGAAGTATATGACACCGTGAGGGGGAAATGATGGGTATTTTCTGCGGACTATTGACCGCATGAGTTCTATGTGCTCCAGCGGGTTTTCCAGAAAATCCACCGCGAGTTCCGGGTCGTACTCCTGAACGAGGTGGAAGGGTATATCCACGCTCTTCTCATCGGGGTAGGTCTCCACCACCTTCTGGATGTAGGGGTATATCCTGAACACCTCAAAGAACTCGTCCCACAGGCGCTTTCCCTCTTCCCTGGTGAGTCGCGAGGCCATGCGGGGAGAGGTAGGGGCTACCCGTTGATAAAGGTTGCTGAGAGGGTGGGAATTTAAACTCACCGAAAACGATATATCCAACGTAAATGCTACTGCTCCGATATGGAGTTCTGGAGGGATGGAGCATGGACCTGAACCTGCTTGAAAAGGCCATAGCCATCGCGGAAACGAGTTTGAAGCCGGACGTTGAGGAGGCGCTCCGGAGAGCACTGGAAGTGGAGGAGGACGAGACGGCCAGGGCGAACCTCAGGGCCATACTGGAAAACGTGGAGTACGCCAGGAAGGCCGGCGTGCCCATGTGTCAGGACACCGGGCTGCACACTTTCTTCGTGGAGGTGGGCTACGACTTTCCAGAGAGACACAGGATAAAGGAGATGCTCACGGAGGCGGTTCGCAGAGCCACGAAGCGCGTTCCGCTGCGTCCCAACACCGTGAACCCCTTCACGGGCGAGAACCCCGGGGACAACACGGGGAGGCATGTGCCGTACATCCACTGGGAGTTCGTGGAGGGCGATGCCCTGAAGATAACGCTGCTCCCCAAGGGAGGTGGCAGCGAGAACATGTCGGCGCTGGCCATGCTGCGGCCCGGCGACGGCATAGAAGGCCTGAAGAGATTCGTGATAAGGAGGGTCGCGGAGGCGGCCGGTAAGCCCTGCCCGCCGACGATACTCGGCATAGGCATAGGGGGCGGGGCGGACATAGCGCTGGAACTCGCTAAGAGGGCTCTGCTGCGGCCCATAGGCGAGAGGGCTGATTACGGCCCCGCCGCGGAGCTGGAGGAGTATCTAATAGAGAAGATAAACTCGCTCGGCATAGGGCCCATGGGAATGGGCGGTAAGACGACAGTGCTGGACGTCCACATAGAGTGGGCGCATCGCCACCCCGCCACGTTCCCCGTAGGTCTCGTGTTCCAGTGCTGGGCCCACAGATATGCGACCGTTATAGTGAAGGGCGACAGGATAGAGGTGGTGTGATATGGAACTCGTGACGCCCATTTCAGAGGAGGATGTGAGGCGCCTGAAGGTCGGCGACGTGATATACGTGACCGGCACGCTCTTCCTCGCACGGGACGAGGCGCACAAAAAGATGCTGGAAGAGGGCGCGCCCATCCCGACGGAGGGGGGCGTACTATACCACTGCGGCCCCGTGGTGATGAAGGAGGGCGATGAATGGAAGGTCGTCTCCGCAGGTCCGACCACCAGCGCCCGTATGGAGATGTTTGAGTACGACTTCATAAAGCGCTTCGGTGTGCGCATCATAATAGGCAAAGGCGGAATGGGCGATAGAACCCAGAAAGCGCTCGCGGAGTTCGGCGCTATTTACGCCGCCTACACGGGAGGCGCAGGGGCTCTCGCCGCGCGCGCCATAAAGAGGGTGCGAGAGGTTCACTGGCTGGACGAACTCGGCATACCCGAGGCGGTATGGGTCTTTGAGGTTGAGCGCTTCGGGCCGCTCGTGGTCGCCATGGACTCCCACGGTGGAAACGTGTACAGAGTGGTGAACGAGCGCGTTAAGAAGGTGCTGGAGGAAGGGTTGTAACGATGGTGAAGATAACCGACACCACCCTCAGGGATGGCCATCAATCGCTCTACGCGACGAGGTTCAGAACCGAGGACATAGTGCGCATCGCGGAGGTCATAGACGACGCGGGCTTTCACAGTTTGGAGGTGTGGGGCGGGGCCACATTTGACGCCCCGCTGCGCTTTCTCAACGAGAATCCGTGGGAGCGTCTGCGCGCCCTCAGAAAGGTTCTGAAGAACACCCCCATGCAGATGCTGCTCCGGGGCCAGAACCTCGTCGGATACAGGCACTACCCCGACGACGTGGTGGAACTTTTCGTCAGGAAAGCGGTGGAGAACGGCGTTGAGATATTCAGGATATTTGACGCGCTCAACGACCTGCGGAACGTGAGGACCTCCGTGAAGGCCGTGAAGGACGCCGGTGCCCACGCGCAGGGATGCATCGTTTATACCGTCTCGCCGGTGCACACGACGGAGAAGTACGTGGAACTCGCGAACGAACTGGCAGAGATGGACGTGGACTCCATATGCATAAAGGATATGGCCGGGCTGCTCTCGCCGCCCAGAGCCCGCGAACTTGTGAGCGCCATCAAAAAGCGCGTGTCGCTCCCCGTTCAGGTGCACACGCACAGCACCGCGGGGTGGGCCGTGGCCACGTGCATGGGCGCGGTGGAGGGGGGTGCGGACGTCATAGACACGGGCATTCACCCCGTCGCCTTCGGCTCCGCCCAGCCGGCCATACAGACGGTGGCGGTGGCCCTGAGGGACGCCGGCTATGACGTGCCCGTTGACATGGACGTTGTGGAAAGGGGCGCTCGCATAGTCGCGGAGGTGGCGGAGAAGTACGGAAGATACACCTCGCCGCGCGTGAGGGGGATTGACCCCCGCATTCTCGCCTATCAGGTCCCGGGCGGTATGCTGTCCAACCTCCAGCAGCAACTGCGGGAGATGGGCATCCCGGACAGGTTTGACGATGTCCTGAAGGAGATAGAGGTCGTGCGCAGGGAACTCGGCTATCCCCCCCTCGTCACGCCCCTCAGCCAGATAGTGGGCACGCAGGCGGCGCTGAACGTCCTCACGGGCGAGAGGTACAAGATGGTGCCCAAGGAAACGAAGAAATACGTTCTGGGCCACTACGGAAGGCCTCCCGCACCCATAGATGAGGAGGTGAGGAGGAAAATCGCGGGCGACGAGGAGGCCATAGAGTGCCGGCCCGCGGACCTGCTGGAGCCGATGCTGGATGAGGTGCGCGAGAAGTACGGCGAATACATACGGAACGATGAGGACGTGCTCACCTTCGCGCTGTTTCCCGACGTGGCCCTGCGGTATTTCAGAGGCGAGGGCGGCGAAGAGGAGAGAAAGAACACAGGTGGAAAGAGGTACAGAATAAGGGTTGACGGGGAGGAGTTTGAGGTGGAGGTGGAAGAGGTCCGCTGAGGGTGGGGGAAAGGTTTAACTACATTTGTTTTCATATCCTCTCCCATGAATCTGTGCTGCCTCGCCGTAATTCTCCTGCTGCTCCTCGCAGCCCTTGGACTTCTGAGGTTCGTTGTGAAGCTGGCTTTGTGGATAATCTTTATAATACTCATACTGGCACTCGTTGTGATCGGCGCCGTGTTCTTCGTGGGATTGCTGGCTTAGGCCTCGCTGTGCCCGGGACGATGGCAATCTTTTTATATACTCACCACATCCTTTAAATCAGGTGAGGTCGTGAACGGACTGGAGTACATCGCCTCCAGACTTGATGCCTTTTACGAGGAACTGGGCAGGGAACATTACCTGCTCGGGGCAGGGCTGAAATCCGAGCCACAGATAGGGGAGATATACAGGAAGTACAGAGACCTCTACACCGCCGAGACCATCAGGGCGCTGGAAGAGGCGCTCACGATGGCGGACGGCGAGACCTCCAGACGGGTTCGCTACCTTCTGGCGTTTGCATACTCAAATTACATGCAGAGCTCCGTCTCCACGCTCACAGAGGCGTACCTCATGAAGGAGATGGAGACCGTCGTCAGGGTGAACGGGGAGGAGTTACCCTTCAGGAAGGCCATGTCAGTCATACGGTGCATCGGCGACCGCGATAAGAGGAGGGGGTTGGAGAGGGAGATCTCTCAGAAACTCGGCGAGATGAACCACATCCTCCGCGAGAGAGTTATGTGCCTCCACGACATCGCCTCGGAGTTCGGCTACAGGTCATACATGGACCTCTACTCCGCCGTGAAGGGCATCAATTATGGGGGTCTCATGTCCGCGCTGGACGGTTTTCTGCGCAGAACCTCATCGCTCTACCGCGACCTTCTGGAGGATATGCTGCACGGCATAGGGGTTGAACTGGAGGAGGCGGAGAGGCACGATGTCTATTACCTGCTCAATTCCGCTGAAGTGGGAGGGGACTTCAGCAGGGAGAACCTCATGCCTTCCTTCACGGGGACGCTGAAAAAACTCGGGATAGACATTGACACGCAGAAGAACGTGATTTTGGACCTGGAGGAGAGGGAGAACAAGAGTCCCCGCGCCTTCACCGCACCCATACGCGTGCCGGAGGAAGTTGTGCTGGTCATAACACCGAGAGGCGGCGCGGACGACTATGCGGCTCTGCTCCACGAAGGGGGGCACACGGAGCACTTCGCAAACACCTCACCCCATTTACCGGCGGAGTACAGACACCTCGGAGACAACGCCGTCACGGAGACCTACGCGTTTCTCCTTGAGTACCTGCTAACCAACAGGAACTGGCTGGAGGACTTCGTGGGATGCGACGACGCGGCCCGTCTCTTTCTCTTTCAGAAACTGTTCTTCGTGAGGCGGTACTCGGCAAAGTTGAAGTACGAACTTGAGCTCCACGCGGCCCGGGAGATAGAAGGAATGGAGGAGGTCTACAAAGATATCCTAGACGGGATACTCATGTTCTCCAATCCGCCGGAGATGTACCTCTACGATGTGGACGACGGTTTTTACACCGCGGATTACCTCAGGGCGTGGATATTTGAGGCGCAGTTGAAGTCGGTGATGATGGAGAAGTACGGCTATGCGTGGTACAGAGATGCCGAAGCCGGCAAATACCTCATCGGGCTGTGGAGATACGGCCAGAAGTACAGCGTCTCGGAACTGGCGAACTTCATAGGGTACCAGGGCCTGAACGTGGATGACCTGCTGGACGAACTTCAGGAAGGGCTGGCCTCCTGAACCGCCACGCTTATGATAAACACATCCCATGGTGGTGCGGGATGAGAAACGTCTACGAGGTTGAATGGAAGTATTACGATGCCTTCTACGATTCGTTCACAGACGATGTGGAGTTCTACAGGGAGATGTTCGGGAAACTGGGCGTGCGTGGACCTGTGCTGGAACTCTTCTGCGGCACAGGGCGTATAATCTCCCGTCTCATGGAATATGACCCCTACGGAATGGATATAAGTGAGAGAATGGTGGCCATCGCCAGGGATAAGGGGCTGGGTGAGCGGGTCATGCTCGGCGACGCGAGAAGCACCTTCGCTGGGAGAAAATTTCAGGCGGTGCTCATACCGCTCAACAGCATTCAGATGTTTGACCGTGCCGACCGGCTCGCCGTTCTTAGTAACGCGAGGCGACACCTCATCCCCGGCGGGTACATATTCGTGGATATGTTCAACGGCTTTCCCTTCCCCCACAACATATACCATCTGGGCGATATTGTGGAGTGGGAGGGGAAAACCCTCGTGAGGTCGTTCGTGCCCCGCTTCTACCCGGGAGAGGACCGGGTGCAGGTCATCTACTTCTACGAGGTTATGGAACCGTACCGAAAGGAGATCGCCTATCTGGACCTCTACCTGCCAGAGAGGGAGGAGATAGAGGAGGAACTGCGCCTTGCCGGTTTTGATGTGATTGATGTCTACGGCGGATACGACATGTCCGCCTGGAGCGAGGACAGCGAGAAGATGATCTTCGTCGGGAGGGTTGCGGATGGGGAAGGTGGAGATTGAGGTTCAGCCGGGCAGCAGAAGGAGCGGCGTGGTGGGGTACGACGAGTGGCGTGGGCGCTTCAGGGTCGCGGTGAGGGCGCCCCCGGAGAAGGGGAAGGCAAACGAGGAGGTGGTGGAGGTGATCGCCGCCGCCCTGGGGGTCCCACCGTCCGCTGTGAGCGTGGTGAGGGGGCACACGTCGCGTCGCAAAACGGTGGAGGTTCGCGACCTCACGGACGGGGAGATAGTGAGGAGGCTCCGGGATGTTCTGGGAGCTGGAGAGGGAGATTGAGCACCTCCGCGAGGAAAACGCCGAGTGGCCGATTCTGGTGGAGGGCGAGAGGGACGTGGAGGCCCTGAGGGCGCTCGGCTGTGACGGCGAGATCGTGAAGCTGAACAGGGGGGAGAGCCTTGAGAGTGCGGCGCGGTCCCTGTCCCTCTACGGAGACGTGATCCTCCTGCTGGACTGGGATGAGAAGGGCGTTGAGCTCACCGCGCGCATTTCGGGGCTCATACGCGCCCACGGCGCACGTCCCCATCTGGACGTCTGGCGTCGTCTTTCGGCCCTCACATCGGGGAGGATATCCTCCGTTGAGGAACTGCCATCGCTGTACGAGCGCCTTATGGAAGAGGAGAGGGTCTGAAAATTTCCAGAATTTTACTTGCACTGTGCGAATGGCTTATATTCATAAATGCCACCCCCTCCTATGCCCAGAGGGGTGATGGAAGATGAAGTACGACATGGAGATAAGGAATCTGAGCGGTGTGCACGACATGGCGCCGGACGCCAGATGGTGTGCGTTCTGTCTGATCGGGGGAACGGTCACGCTCAGCTGAACCGCAACCCCCTTATTTTTCGAGGGAGGTGGGGCGCATGTCCCTGAACCCTGACACGTATCCCGTTCTGGCGCCCGGAGTTGAGGTGAACGAAACAGATGCGGGCGCGGTTCTGAGACACAGGGAAAGCGAGACCTATCTCTTCCTGTCTGAAACCCAGTACGATATCATCTCTCTATGCACGGGAACGACGACGCTCCGCGATGTTGTGAGGGCCATCAGCGAGAAGTACGGCGTGGAGGAGGAGAGGGTGTGGAGGGACATGGAGGTCTTCATGGACGCGCTCAGGGATAGAGGGATGATCGCCCTCTCCCCACTCCGCCTGCCCCATCCCCGCCTTCGCGGCAAGAGGGATGTCCGTTCGGTGAGGAACGTGGAAAGATACCCATCCAGGTACGCACGGCTCCACGTTATAGCGCTGATACTCACGGAGATGTGCCCCCTGGAGTGCAGTTACTGCTTCATGGCGCTGGAGGCGAGGAGGAAGGAGAGGGAGGATGTGGTGATGCCGCCTGACGTGGCGGAACGGCTTCTGAGGGAGTCCTATGAACTTGGGGCTAGGACGCTCATACTCTCGGGGGGTGAACTCACCGCTTACCCATGGGCGGACCGCGTGGTATCCAGCGCCTACGCCATGGGCTACAGGCAAGTGAGAACGTCCACGAAGGGGATCGGGGTCACGCGCGAGTGGGCTGACCGGATGTTCGCGGCCGGAATTCGGGCCATGCAGGTCAGCATAGATACGCTGAATCCCGAGACCTACCGGAAGATGATACCCCGCGGGAGCGTGGAGGCGGCCGTGGAGGGCATAATGAACCTCTTGGAAAGCGGAATAGAGGTGTTCGTGCGCACCACCGTGACAAGGGAGAACATAGAGGACATCCCCGAGATGTGGCTGTTTCTCCACGACCTGGGCGTTAGCGCTACGCGTGGGGTCGTGGTCACCCCCGAGGGGCGGGCGGATATGGACCTTGTGCCGGGCGCGGAGGAGGTGAGGATGCTGAGGGAGCGAGTGGAGAGGGCCTTTTCAGGCAAGATAGGCCGCAGGGAAAAATCCACGCGGCGCTTTCTCTGGGACATCGTCCACTTCAGAAACGGACAGCCCGACGCCTGCGGGGCAGGCATCTTCTCCCTGACCATGTACCCCAACGGGTGGGTGACCCTGTGCGATTCCGCGCGAAGGCGGATTGCGAAGTACCCTGACCTCTTCGTCTTCGGGAACTTCAGGGAGCAGAGCATAGCGGATATATGGTACAACAGTCCGGTGCTTGATAGATACCGGAGAACGAAGTTCAGGGACGAATGCAGGGGGTGCCCGCTCCTCTACGACTGCATGGGAGGGTGTCCCATATTCAAGGATGTGATCTTCGGGAACGTGGATGACGTCTCCCCGCTCTGCACCCGCGTGTATCCCTACTACGCGGACGGAAGAAGGCGCGAAGAAGGGGGGTATTACGGATGGGAGAGCGTCAAGAGAACGTTATAACGGTGAGCGACGTCACCCACGTTTACGGGGGCAGGTACAGGGCCCTCAGCGGTGTGTCCTTCTCCGCAAGTTTTGAGAACGGGATATTCTCCATACTGGGACCTAACGGTGCAGGGAAGACCACCCTCGTTAACCTCATGACGACGTCCATAAAACTGCAGAGGGGGCGCATAAGCGTTCTGGGCCTTGACGTGCGGACGGAGCGAAGACGCATCAGGGATATGATATCACTCTGCCCGCAGGAACTCGAACTGGATGTCATGCTATCCGTGCGCACCAACCTGTGGTCATACGGCCTCATAAGGGGGATGAGAAAAAGCCTCCTGAGGAGCAGAATGGAGGAACTCCTGGAGATCTTTGAACTGACGGAGAAGGGGAACAAACGGGTTATGGAGCTTTCCGGGGGCGAGATGAGGCGCGTCCAGCTCATGCGTGCCCTGCTTGACCCATCCGCACACCTCATATTCATAGACGAGCCCACGCTCGGGCTGGACCCCGTGGGGAAGAGAAGGACGTGGGAACTGATCCGGGAGATGGCGGATGAGGGATACCTGTTCCTCCTGACGACGAACGATATGGCGGAGGTGGAGTCGCTCTCCCATGAAATCCTCTTCATAAACGGGGGGAGGACCGTGCTGAAGACCACGGTGAGGGAATTCAAGAGGGTGTACGCGGGGCGGAAGAAGGTGCGCGTTGAGAGGGGCGAAGCGCTGGAGAGGTGGGTCAGGGAGAACCCGCACCGGGCCAGGTGGTATGACGAGGATACCGTGGAGGTGTTCAACGCAGATGACCTCTACGACCTGCTGACCTATCTCTCCCACAATAAAGTGCCCGTGGGCGAACTTATGGTGGAGGATGAGAGCCTGCTGGACGGCTTCATAAACCTCGTCAGGGGTGGGGGAGATGGGTGTGCTTGAGGGATTTATCCACAGGGAACTCGCCATGAAGAGGCAGGCCATGGGGGCATTTCTGGGCCAGATGATAACGCCCTCTCTCTACCTCGCGCTCTTCGTGACCGCGCTGAGCGGAAACATACCCTATATGGCGTATGGAGGTCGCGAGGTGCCCTATGTCCTCTATGTTCTCCCTGGCATCGTGGCCATTCAGATGCTGTACACATTTCCATATGTGGCATCGGTGGTGTTCAACGACAGGCGCTTCGGGCTCATCAGATCCTTCTTCATAGCCAGGGGTAAACCCCACATGTATCTCCTCGGGAAACTGCTGGCCGAGGGATTCGTGCTGCTTCTGACGCTCCTCCTGCTGATCGGGATGTGCGCCCTGATAACCGGCTATTTACCATCCGCTTACAGCGCACTTCTGCTTATAGCCGTAGGTCTCCCAACTTTCGTCTTCTGGCTATCACTCGGCACGATGCTTGGCCTCGTGCTCAGGAGGGAGACCACAAGGGCCGCGGTGTTTACCCTGTTGAATCTACCGCTTATATTCACCGCACCCGTCTTCTACGATGTGGGCACTACATGGCTTCGATACGTGTCCTCCATAAACCCACTCACGTATCAGGTCATGGCGCTGAGAGAGGCGTTTCTAACGGGCTCTGTGGATGGCGGTCTGCTCGCAGGGACCGCAGCCATGGGCGCTCTGATGCTCTGCATATCATACGTGGTTCTGGAGAGAGTGAGTCCACGGTGATCCCTGAGAAACCTTAATATATGCCTTCAAGATAAGGTGGCATCTCAGCGCAGGGAGGGTACCGCGATGGTCAGAAAGCCGGGAAGGATGTACAGGCGCGTTGAAGGGCCCGCATACACCAGAAGGGAGTACATAGGCGGAGTGCCACACCCCAAAATATTCCATTTTGAACTCGGCAACGTTGAGGCAAAGGAGCAGTTCCCCGTGGAGTTCCACCTGGTCGCGGAGGAGGACTGTCAGATAAGGCACATGGCCCTGGAGGCGGCGAGAATTGCGGCGAACAAGCACCTCGCGAGGTACGTTGGAAACAACAACTTCTACATGCAGGTTAAGGTCTACCCCCACCACGTCATAAGGGAGCACAAGATGGCCACGGGCGCGGGGGCAGACCGTATCTCATCGGGTATGAGTCTGGCCTTCGGAAAGCCCGTGGGGACCGCTGCCCGTGTCAGGCGTGGGCAGACGCTCATCGTTGTGAGGAGTTACCCTGACAGGGTCAGGCACGTCAAGGAGGCACTGAGAAAGGCCGCCATGAAGTTCCCCACCCCATGCCGCATAAAGGTGGTCAGGGGTCAGGAACTTCTCAAATTCTGATGCCCTATCTCTATTCTTTCCAGTTCGCCCTCTATGGCCGCCCTCTCCTGCTCCGTCAACCGCTCCAGGTCTATTGAGAATATTGCCACCGCCTTGTAGAGGCTCACGGTCTCCGTTATCTGCTGCAGGAACTTCATTATGTCATCAAACCGCGCGCCGAACTTCATGGCATCAAGCCCCTCAAAATATATGACTCTCTTGTCGGCGTTCTTTATGCGGTCTTTTATCTTTGTGAGTATCATGGCCCTGTCGTTGAGGGGCACCCTGTTGCCCTTTGGGATGGATTTCGCACCCAGCAGAAGCCCACCCATACCGGATGAGGAAACGCTTTCACTCTGGGTGAGCCAGATGATCTCCACGTCTTCTAGGTCATTCAGGCCGAGGTCATCCACCTGATTGAGGTACTTTATCCTCATCACGCAGAGACCGCCGGGCTGGTGGCGGACGGCATCGGTGAAAATCCTGACGCCCAGCCACGGCGTTTTCTCGTTTACAAAGTAACTGCGACCCTTTCTCAGGGCTATCGCTGGTTTTCTTTTGGCCTTCTTCCCCTTGATCCTCCGCACCCTCAGAAGTGTGCTCATACACCTCTTCACATCCTCCTCTGTGATGGCCCCTTCCCTCCTGAGCAGGTCTAGCGTTTTCATAACGCCGTCGCGATAACCCCTTGTGTATTCATCGCTCACACATCACCAATAGAGCGGGGGAACATAAACGTTTTGCACAACACACAGGTAATCAATTAAAAATTGGGAAAGGTCAGAGGTTCAGCTTCTCACGGACCAGCCCGGGGACGTCCTGCGGGAAGTCGGCTACCGGCACGCCGACCTCGTTGAACGCCCTTATCTTGGATTCCGCCGTGCCCCTGCCTCTGGTTATGATCGCACCGGCGTGACCCATCCTCTTGCCCGGCGGCGCGCTCCTTCCCGCTATGTAAGCCACAACGGGCTTGGACACATGCTTCGCTATGTACTCCGCGGCCTCCTCTTCCGCCGTCCCGCCTATCTCGCCCACCAGCACAATGGCCTCCGTGTCATCGTCGTTCTCCAGCATGGCGAGTATGTCCACGAAGTTCAGGCCCACCACGGGGTCTCCGCCGAGCCCTATGACCGTGGACTGCCCCAGACCGCTCTTTGAGAGAGCATGCACTATCTCGTAGGTGAGCGTTCCGCTTCGGGAGGCCACTGCAACACCGCCCTCGCGGAAGATGTGATTGGGCATGATTCCCATCTTTGACCTGCCCGGCGCAGTCACGCCCGGGCTGTTGGGTCCGACCACCGTGACACCGTGCAGTTTTGCGTAGTGGATTATTTCCATGGCATCGTGAACGGGCACCTTTTCAGTGAGTATGTATATCGTTTTTATCCCTGCGTACATGGACTCGAAGGCCGCATCCCTGACAAAGCGGGCCGGCACCGCGATCATGGCGGCGTTCGGCTCCCTCTCCATGGCCTCCTCCACGGTGTCGTAGACGGGGACGCCGTGTACCTCCCTTCCTCCCTTGCCGGGCGTCACGCCCGCAACGACCTTTGCGCCGAACTTTATCATCTCCCCTGTGTGGAACGCACCCTGATGTCCCGTTATACCCTGCACCAGTATCCTCGTGTTCTCATCTATGATTATTGACATTTCATTTCACCTCCCTGAGGGCCTTTGCCACCGCTTCAATGGCGGGCATCATCTCGCCGAAGGCCTCTATCCCGGCCTCCCTCAGCATGGCCCTGCCCTCCTCCTCGTGCACTCCGCTCAGGCGCACGACTATGGGCTTTTCTATGGAAAATGCGTCCCGCGCGGCGATTATTCCCTGTGCAACCGTGGAACACTTCGTGACGCCGCCGAATATGTTGACGAATATGACCTTCGGGTCGGCCTCCAGAAGCAGTTGAAACGCGTTCTTCGTGACCTCCACGTTGTCCGTCCCCCCGAGGTCCAGGAAGTTCCTCGGCTTTATACCGTGCAGGAGGAGGGCATCCAGAGTCGCCATGGTCAGGCCAGCACCGTTCGCTATGACGCCCACGTCACCGTCCAGCTCCACGAAGGCATATCCGCGCTCCATCGCCTTGCGCTCCAGAGGCGTCGCATCCTCCCAGTTCCTCTCCAGGTCGGGATGTCTGTACAGGCTGTCCGTGTCCACTATGACCTTGGAGTCCGCCGCCACTAAGTGTCCATCGCCCGTGATGACGAGCGGGTTGATCTCCACCAGTTCCGCATCGTACTCCGAGAACAGGCGATAGAGAGCGAGCAGCATGGAGGTGAACTCCTTCGCCTTCTGACCATCCAGTCCCAGCTTTCTGGACAGAACACGCCCCATGAAGGGGTGCGCTCCCGCCACGGGGTCCACATGCATCTTGAATATCTTCTCGTCAGGCACGCTCTCTATCTCAACTCCCCCCTCTCCGGATGCCATTATGAGAGGCCTCCTTGCGGAGCGGTCCAGTATTATGCTGAGGTAAAGTTCACCCGCTATGTCCAGCTTCTCCTCCACGAGCACGTACCGCACCTTTGTGCCCTTTATCTCCATGTTCAGGAGTTCCTCTGCCTTCTTCCGCGCCTCTTCAACGTCGCTGGCGAATTTAATGCCGCCTGCCTTGCCGCGCCCACCCACCAGAACCTGGGCCTTGAGGACGACGTCCCCCTTCACCTCTTTGATCTCATCGGGGGAGCGCACCACGTAGCCCTCGGGCACGGGTATGCCGTATTTCCTGAACAGCGCCTTCCCCTGGAACTCGTAGAGCTTCATGGCCGCAACCTCCTCACCACACCAGGTCTATCATCCTCGCGAGTGCCCTCTTCCCGCGGTAATCGGGCAGGATTATGGGCGCCCTTCCGCGCGGCTCTATGCCCGCCTCGCGCAGCATGGCGACGTACCTCTCCACGTGCTCCAGCGAGAGCTTCTTCGGTTTCCCGACCTTCCTCGCGTGCCTCGCCGCGTGCATCCCTGCGCGCCTGCCGAACACATTGTAGTCCAGCAGCGAGTTGCCCATGAGGCGGTTCTTTCCGTGCACACCGCCCTCCACCTCGCCGCCAGCGAAGAACGCTGGAATCGGGCCGTTCGGACCGAGAACCTGTGCCTGCGGATTTATCTCCACGCCGCCGTTCTGGTAGTGTAGCGTCGGGAACACAAGTATGGGGTCCTTCGTCATATCTATGCCGAACCTCTTGAACATCCTGTACATCGCGTCTAGGTTCTTCCTTATGGTTCCCTCGCCGTGTATCTCCTCTATCATGGGCGAGTCCAGCCACACGCCAACCATGCCCGTCGGCGTCCTGACGCCCTTGTTCCGGCCGTAGCACTCCCGGATGAAGGCAGCCGCCTCCACATCGCGCGGCTCCAGAGGATACACGAACTGCTCACCGTCGGCGTTCACCGGCTGGGCGCCCAGCCCACGAACCTTCTCCGTGATGAGAAGGCCCACTATCTGCTCGGGATAGGCCGCACCCGTGGGGTGATACTGCACGGAGTCCAAGTCGCGGAGCTTCGCACCAGCCCTGTAGGCCATTACCAGTCCATCTGCCGTGGCACCGTAGTGGTTCGTGGTGGGGAAGCCCCTTATGTGCAGCCGGCCCCAGCCGCCCGTGGCAAGCACCGTGGACTTCGCCCTTATGACGTAGTACTGCTTCGTCTCCATGTTCCACGCAACCGCGCCGGCGATTCCGCCCTCACCGTCCGTGAGCAGTTCCACTGCGGGCGTGAACTCCATAACGGGTATTCCCAGATTCCGCGCTTCGTCCCTGAGAACGCGCATGATCTCCATTCCCGTGTAATCCTTGGCCGAGTGCATCCTCCTCCTGGAGGTGCCTCCGCCGAAGTTCTCCACGAACTCCCCGTCCACCTTGTCGTACATGACGCCCAGCGACTCGTGCCACTTGATTATGAAGGGCGCGTCCTGCGTGAGCGCCTTGACGAGTTCGGGCTTGTTCGTGAAGTGGCCTCCGCCCATGGCATCCAGGTAGTGAATCACGGGCGAGTCAAAGGGGCGGTCCGCCGCCTGTATGCCTCCCTGCGCCATCATGGAGTTGGAGTCACCGTGGCGCAGTTTCGTTATCATCAGTATGTTCTCCGGCTTTATGCCCTCGTAGACCGCCCAGAGGGCGGCGACCGTTCCGGCACCCCCTCCGCCTATGATGAGTATGTCCACGTCGTAGTCCACCTGGTTCAGATCCACGTCCGCCGGGTCCAGAATGGGCTCAGCCTCCAGCAGGTCAACGACCTCGTTCGGGGCCACATCCCCTTTGTTGGGCCCGACCTTGATCTCCCTCTTGCCTCCCGGCCTGTAGTCGGGGTGGTACTTGTTGAGGACCTCTTCCCTCTCCTCCAGGGTCATCTTTCTGAAGGTCTCCTTGAGACGGCGCGGACGCGTCTTCTCTACCTTCTCTATGCTTTCCCGCATATACTCGGGGTATCCATCAATCAACTTCAGCGCCATAGTCAATCCACTCCTTCTTCAGAGCTATCCTTAATGACCTCCATCCTCCGCTTCGCATACAGCTCCTTGAGCTTCTCCAGCGGCATGTTCATGAGTATCTCATATCCCTTCTCAAACATGCCCTTCTCAATCTGCTCTATCCGGATGTCCAGGTACTTCACCGGCTCCGAGAGATACTTCCCATAAAGACGGCGGGCAAGCTGCGCCATGTGGTAGTGCTGTATCTCCGCGGGACACCGCACCGTGCACAGACCGCACTGAATGCAGTCAAAACTGAGTTCGGCGACCTTCGCTATATCGCCCCTGAGCGCTGCCTGTATGTAGTCCATGACCTTCAGCTCCTGAGGACAGGCCCTCGTGCACGTGTTGCACGCGATGCACCTGGCGAGTTCAGGATAGTACTTGAGAAGGATGTTGTGCGTGATGCGTATCTTCTCCAGGTCGTAGGTGGCCTTGTTCGCAGGGGTGAAGGGCAGCTGTGTCAGATACATGCCGTCCTCAACGGTCTTCTGGCAGGCCAGGGCGGTGTACAGCTTGTAGTCATCCCTCTTGCGGTACACCGTGGAGCATGCACCGCAGAAGCCGGCCCTGCAGCCCGCACCGCGCACGAAGCGGTAGCCGGCGTACTCTATGGCCTTCATTATGGTGAGACCGGCCGGAACCCTGTGCTCCTTGCCCATTATGTATATCGTCACCCACTCTTCCGGCTCGAATTCCTCTTTTTTCATTATCTCGTCGAAGTCCACACCTTCCTCCAGCAGGTCCTTTTCGTTGCTCATACCACTCACCCGCCCATCACTCCACGGGCGGCGGCGGCTTGATGAACCCATGCTTCATGAGGAACTGGGTCTTCTCTCTGGCCTCCTTTATGATCTCCAAGGCGTGCTCGTATATCTCCTGCCTGGATGGCTTGATGCGAGCAACGCCCTGCTCGATCGCCTTCATGGCCACCGCCGTCGCCTCGTGTGGGAACACCTCCCAGTCGTCCATAGTCGGCACGACGTAGTCCTCCCTCAGGCCCTTCTGCTCGGCAACCTCCGCTATGGCGTAGGCCGCCGCTATGTGCATCTCGTCCGTTATCGTTCTCGCTCTGACGTCCAGCGTGCCGCGGAATATGCCGGGGAACCCGAGGGAGTTGTTCACCTGGTTGGGGAAGTCGCTCCTGCCTGTGCCGAATATGCGGACGCCCGCCTCCTTTGCCTCCCACGGCCATATCTCCGGTATGGGGTTCGCCTCCGCGAAGACTATGGCGTCGTCGTTCATCTGGGCGACCCACTCCTTCTTGATCGTTCCGGGGCCCGGCTTGGACGCCGCTATGCACACGTCCGTTCCCCTCATGGCCTCCGGAATACCGCCCGTCCGCCCCTCGCCGTTGGTCGTCATAGCTATGTTGTACTTGTAGGGGTTCTTCTTCTTGAGCTCCTCTATGTCCGGCCTGTTGGGGTGAAGTATGCCCTTGCTGTCCACCGCTATGATGTTCTTCGGGGGCACGCCCGCCTTTATAAGCGTGCGTATCAGACATATGTTGGCGGCACCCGCACCTATTATGGAGAACGTCGCCTCGCTGAGCTTCTTCCCCACTATCTTGAGGGCGTTTATGACGCCGGCGAGCGTTATGGCAGCGGTTCCCTGCTGGTCATCGTGCCACACGGGTATATCCAGCTCTTCCCTCAGCCGGTCCAGTATGTAGAAGCACTTCGGCGAGGATATGTCCTCCAGGTTTATGCCGCCGAATGTGGGTGCAACCATCTTCACTACCTCTATGAACTTGTCCGGGTCCTTGGTGTCTATCATCAGGGGGAAGGCATCCACGCCGCCCAGGTACTTGAACAGCAGCGCCTTGCCCTCCATCACCGGAAGACCGGCCAGCGGCCCTATGTCGCCCAGCCCCAGCACGCGCGTGCCGTCGCTCGCGACCGCCACGTAATTCCACTTGTTCGTATGCTCAAACACCTTATCCGGGTTCCTGTGTATATCCTTGCACGGCTCGGCCACACCCGGCGTATACCACACGCCGAAGTCGTCAAAGCTCGCTATTGAACACTTGGGTATCACCTCTATCTTGCCCCTGTAGAAGGGGTGCCACTTCATGGCCTTCTTTCCGGGCAGTTTTGCCTTTTCCTTCAGTTCTTCTACAGTTACCTTCTTCATGTTCCTTCACCTCTCTTCCTTCATATACTCATCGGATCCCAGCGCGACCGCGAGTAGCTCCGTGAAGTAATAAACCGGCAACTCGTCCTGATACCTCCTCAGGTTGTAGTGACACAGGGGGCAGAAGGTGGCCATGACCTCGGCCCCTGCCAGTTTAGCGGACCTCACTATCTCCCTCACCCTCTCCTTCACGAGGTCCTCACGGGCCGTCACGTGATACGACCCGCAGCATTCGTTCCTCAGGGGATAGAAAACGGGGTTGAACCCTGCCCTCTCCAGAATTTCCTCCATAAGCATGGGGTCTTCGGGGTCGTCTATGGCCACGTCCTTTGGGCGCAGGAGGAGACAGCCGTAGTAGGGGGCGACCTTCATCTCCGTCCTTCTGACGGGTTTCATATCCACCGATTTCAGCAGCTCAAGCAGGTGAACGACCTCTATACCATCACCCCACTCACCGAGTTCCTCATCCTCCAGGTACTTAAGCGCCCTCTCGGGGCCATCGCCCCCATCCTTCATCCACATTTCCACGCGCTTCATCGTATTGTAACACATCTGGCAGGCCGTGACGAGTTTATCGCCGCTTTCCTTCGCTCTCAGCATGTTTCTCACGGCGCCGAGCTTCCGGGCTATGTCATCCTCGGCCATCGGGTACACGACGCCGCAGCAGTTCCACTCATCCATCTCCTGCAACTCCACGCCGAGCTTTTCCATCACGTAGAGTGCGCTCTTTTCCAGCGTCTCGGCGTATCCCTTCAGCGAACATCCGGGGAAATAGGGGTACTTCATATCACCACTCCCCCAGCTTGCGGAAAGCGCTGACCATGGCTATCTGCGGGAGGTCCGCCACATCCACGGCGTTGGGGTGCACATAGTCCTCGCGTCCCCTCTGCCTGTACTGGCGGATCGCCTCCATGATCTTCGCTATATCTATATTCCTCGGACAGCGCACGGTGCAGACGACGCACGTCACGCACTCCCACGGGCTGACTATTGTCAGGAGATCAGGATCATTGAACTGAAGCATTCTGAGAACTTTGTTGGGAGGTGCGTCCATCTCGCCCGCCACGGGGCATCCGGCGGTGCATTTACCGCACTGATAGCAGGAAAACGGATTCTGAGCGCTGACCTCCCGGACGAACTCAACAACGTCATCGTTCATCGCTTCACCTCCCTCTCAAGCGGGCCGAGGTCCCGCAGGGTCTCGGTAAACTCCCTGACCACGCGCGCGAACTTCTCGCCCTCCGAGGCGGATATCCACTCCAGCCGCACGCGCTCCGGCTCTATCCCTGCGACCTCCAGCATCTTCCGCACCATCGCAATTCTCTTCATCGCCTTGAAGTTGCCCGCGACGTAATGACAGTCGGAAGGTATATGACACCCACCTATAAGAACGCCATCCGCCCCGTTCTCAAACGCCTCCAATATGAACTGAGGATCCACCCTGCCGGAGCATGGTACTCTGATGGGTATGACGTTCGGGGGGTATTTGAGGCGGGAAACACCTGCCAGATCCGCCCCGGCGTAGGCGCACCACCTGCAGAGTATGGCGACGATGCGGGGTTCCCACGTCATCTCTCACCACCTCCGGCCCTGAGCGCTGCCCGTATCATCGCTATGATCTGGTCGTTCCTGTAGTTGCGGAGGCTGGCAGCGCCCGTGGGACAGGCAGCGACGCAGGTGCCGCATCCCTCGCACAGCACCTCGTTGACCTCCGCCACCTCGCCCACCGTTATGGCCCCGTAGGGGCAGACGGACTCGCAGACATGGCACGCCGCGCATACGTCCTCGTCCACTGTGCAGACCACCGGCTCATGCTGCAGTTTCTCCTGTGTGAGTATCCCCAGCGCCTTGGACGCCGCAGCGGACGCCTGCGCCACGGTATCCGGAATATCCTTTGGTCCGTGGGCCGCCCCGGCTATGAATATGCCGGTTGTGGCGCTCTCCACCGGGCGCAGTTTTGGATGAACCTCCTTCAGGAATCCATAGGAATCCCTCTGGATTCTGAGCGCACCCGCGAGTTCGTCTATGGGCGACGGAACGATGCCCATGGCGAGAACCACGAGGTCAAAGTCCATCTTGATGGGTTTCCCGAGAAGCGTGTCCGCCGCGTGTACGCGAACCTTCCCCCCTTCCTCATAGAGTTTGGACACGCGCCCTCTCACGTACTTGACCTCGAACTCCTCCTGGACCCTCTTGACGAACTCCTCGTAGCCCTTGCCCCCCGCGCGAATATCTATGTAGAACACGTAGGCCTCGCCGTCAGGCACCCTCTCCCTGTACATCATGGCGTGCTTCGCCGTGTACATGCAGCATATCTTGGAGCAGTACGGGAGGTGCTGCTCATCCCGCGACCCGCAGCACTGTATGAATGCCACGCGTTTCGGAACCTTCCCGTCGGAGGGCCTCACGATTTTCCCGCCCGTGGGACCCGTGGAGGAGAGCATCCTTTCAAACTGCAGGGAATCTATGACGTTCTCGTACTTCCCGTATCCGTACTCCCCTATGTTCTCCTTGCCGTAGAGGTCGTAACCGGTGGCGATTATGATTGCGCCGACCTCAACCTCCTCAATCTCCACGCCCTCATCGTAATTTATGGCCTTCGCCTCGCAGACCTCGCTGCACCTCCCGCAGATTATGGGCTTTCCGGAGAGCGCACCCTTGAAACTGCGGAAACTCAGGCACACATCGGGGTCTATGACGTAGGCGGCGGGAATCGCCTGCGGAAACGGGATGTATATGGCCTTTCTCACGTTCAGATCCCTGTCAAACTCGTTCGGGGCGTAGGCAGGACAAACCCTCTCGCATTCGCCGCAGAGATTGCACACATCGGGGTCCACGTACCTCGGCCTCTTTTTGATCTTCACTTTGAAATTGCCCACATACCCCTCAACATCCACCACCTCGCTGTTCGTGAGGAGGCGGATGTTGGGATGCCGTGACACCGCCACCATCTTGGGCGTGAGGATACACTGCGAGCAGTCCAGCGTGGGGAAGGTCTCGCTCAACTGCGCCATGTGTCCGCCGATGGTGGGGGATTTCTCCACCAGAACGACCTCATAGCCCGCATCCGCGATGTCCAGCGCCGCCTGCATTCCGGCTATTCCCCCACCGACGACCAGCGCCCTCTTGACCACGCCCACCTCTATGTCCTGGAGCGGCTCATCTCCCCAGACCTTTTCCACAACGGTCTCCGTGACGCGTATTGCCTTTTCCGTGGCCCTCTCCATGTCGTCATGAACCCAGCTGACCTGCTCCCTTATGTTCGCTATCTCCACCAGATACGGGTTTATGCCCGCTCGCACCCCCGCTTTCCTGAACGTGTCCTCGTGCATAGAGGGGCTGCAGGCCGCAATGACCACGGCATCCAGTTTCTTCTCCCGGATGGCATCTTCCAGCAACTTCTGACCGGGGTCCGAGCACATGTACTTGTAGTCCGTGACGTAGGCCACACGGGGATTCTTCTCCAGCGCGGCCACGAGTTTCTCTATGTTGACCGTTCCGGCGATGTTTCTACCGCAGTGGCAGACGAACACGCCGATCCTTCTCTTAGGCACCGCCCATCACCTCTTGTGCGTAGGAGTAGCCCTCTTCAAACGCCCTCATGTTGATCTCCAGGAACCTCTCGGGCACGCTGTCCCGTATGGACATCACCATGGCCTCCCTGGACACGAGGCCCGTCACGGCGGTGAGGAACCCGAGCATGACGATGTTCGCAACTATCTTGTTTCCGAGTTTCTCCGCCATGCGAGTTGCAGGAACTTTATAGAGCACGGCCCTCTTAGCCCTATCATCCACCTTCACCAGGTCCTCGTCCACTATGAGTATGCCCCCCTCCTTCACCCTCTCAACGTACTTATCGTAGGCCTCCTGTGACATTATGACCATGACGTCCGCGCTTGTCACGTAGGGGTAATCTATGACCTTGTCCTCATCTATGACGACCTCGCTGCTGGACGCGCCCCCGCGGGCCTCCGGGCCGTACAGCTGGGTGAAAACGCTGTGCTTGCCATCGTAAAGAGCCACGGCCTTGCCCGTGATGTAGCCCGCGAGCACTATGCCCTGTCCTCCAAACCCGCCGAACTTGATCTCCCTACGCACCGTTAACCCTCCTTATGAGTTCCTCCACCCTCTCCTCGTACGTCTTTATGCCCTCCACGTCCCTGAACTTGCCCACCACGATGGGCTTTCCGGGGAGTATGGCCATCTCCTCAAAGGAGGCATCGTGCTTTATCACGGAGTTTTCCTGGAAGAATCTCATAAGTTCCAGAGGATCGCGCATCGCGTTGCGCCTTCCGTAGGCGGTGGGGCACGGCGATATCACCTCTATGAAGGCGAAGCCCTTCTTGGTCAGCGCCTCCCTTATGCTCTCCGTGAGGCGCCTGACGTGAACCACCGTCCACCTCGCCACGTAGGGCGTCTCCAGCGAGATCATCAGGTGGGGCAGGTTGAAAGGCCTTTCGTAATTCCCGTAGGGCGTCGTGGTGGTGTAGGCGCCTTCGGGCGTGGTCGGGCCGCCCTGCCCGCCCGTCATGCCGTAGTTGTAGTTGTTTATGCAGATGACCGTGATGTCGTTGTTGCGCCTGGCCGCGTGGAGTATGTGATTTCCGCCTATGGAGAACAGGTCGCCGTCTCCGCTGAAAACCGTGACGTTGAGTTCAGGGTTCGCGAGTTTCAACCCCACCGCGAAGGGTATCGGCCTCCCGTGGGTCGTGTGGAAGGAGTCCAGACGGACATAGCCCGCCGCGCGGCCACTGCACCCTATGCCGGACACAACCACCGCCTTGTCCGGGTCAATTCCCTCCTTCACCAGCGCGTGGAGGTAGGCGGACATGACGATGCCTATGCCGCACCCGGAGCACCACACGTGGGGAAGCCGGTCGGTGCGTATGAGAGATTCAATCAATTCCTTATTGTCTCTGAACTCCATGAGACCGCGTGCCTTCGCCGCCATCATCCTCTGAGCACCTCCTTTATGCCCGCCACTATCTCCTCCGGCCTGTGCACCGCTCCACCCATCTTCGGAACGAGTAGAACCTTCCGCGGGCAGGCGCACCTCTCAACCTCGTAGTAAATCTGGCCGTAGTTTATCTCCGCGACGACGAAGGCCTTCACGCTCTCAGCCAGCCGCCTGATCACATGCTCGGGGAAGGGCCAGATGGTCTTGAGGCGGAGCATGCCCGCCTTGATTCCATCCCCGCGTGCGATATCCACTGCCCTCTTGGCCACGCGGGAGGTTATGCCAAAGGAGACGACCGCCACGTCTGCATCCTCCAGCATGTATTCCTCCACCATGGTTATCTTCTCGCGAACCCTCCTTATCTTTTCGTTGAGACGCCTGACCAGTTTCTCCTGGGCCTCCGCCGTCATGGACGGATAACCTCTCTCGTCGTGTGTAAGCCCGGTTATGTGCATCCTCGCCCCCTCTCCGGCTATGGCCATGGGAGGCACAAGGTCCTCGTCCTCAACAAGGTAAGGCAGATACGCGCCGCCACCGTTGGGGCGCTTCCTGTAAACAAGGCGCTTCTCTATCTCGTCTTCGGGAGGTACCGTGACCTTTTCAAAGAGGTGGCCTATGCTTTCGTCCATCAGGTAGACCACCGGGACCCTGTACCTCTCCGCCAGGTTGAAGGCCTCAATTATTAGGTCAAAGGTCTCCTGAACGGAGTTCGGATACAGCGCTATGATCTCGTAGGATCCGTGCGAGCCCCACTTTGCCTGCATCATATCGCTCTGACCCACCATGGTGGGGAGGCCTGTGGACGGGGCGCCTCTCTGCACATTCACTATTACGCAGGGTGTCTCCATCATCACGCCGAGGCCTATATTTTCCAGCATCAGGCTGAATCCGGGGCCGGATGTGGCTGTCATGGCTTTCTTTCCCGCCCACGATGCGCCGAGTATGGCCGCCATGGAGGCGATCTCGTCCTCCATCTGAATGAAGACGCCACCGACCTGTGGCAGACGGAGCGCCATCCTCTCAGCGATCTCGCTGCTCGGCGTGATGGGGTATCCTCCGTAAAATCGGCATCCAGCGGCTATGGCGCCCTCCGCGGCGGCGATGTCTCCGCTCCAGTAGTGGGCGCCCTCCATCAATGCCCGACCCTTCATTTCAAGACCTCCACGTATATGGCGAATTCGGGACAGACGAGTTCACAGAACCTGCAACCTATGCACACCTTATCGGGCGGGTTCTCAACGAGCACGGGCGGATGATACCCCTTGACGTTGAACTTATCGGAGCGTACCAGAACACCCGTTGGGCAGTACTCAATACAGTATCCACAGCCCTTGCAGCGATCCTCTATTATGAAAACCCGCCCGCGGGAGGCCATCCTTTCCCGCAGCAACCTCTGAAAACGTTTCTGGTCGGCGGTCACGCGCGTGGTCGTTTCCATATGCGCGCCTTCATGTTATCTGATGATATAAACCTTTGTGTGATTATTTCAGTAATTTGAATTTAAAAATCAGAATTTTAACATTTCTCTTTCAGAACGTTCAAAATTTTATCTGCGATGGCAGGCAGTTTACCCTCCAGTTCAGGGGTGAGGCACTCTGAAAACTCATGGGCCGAGCGGACCTCTATTCCCACGAGGGTGATATCCTCGGGGACATCGTATCCGCACCTCCTCGCCATCTCCAGCACCGCAGGGATGTTCAGCGTGTGAATGCTGCTGTAATGGTTCGCATCCTCCAGAGAGGCCACATCCATGACAACCACTTCACCGGGCAGGTACACGCCAGTGCTCATGGCGTCCACGAGAACTGCGCCCACATAACCCCGCAACTCCTCAACGAGGTCAAAACCGGCACCCTCAAAGGTCTTCATGTCCATGTCAAGGCGGTCCTGTGCCCACAGTATCCTCTCGTAAACCCGGAGGGCAATGGCATCGTCGCCCATTATGGGATTGCCCAGAAAAAGCGCCACACGCCGTCTCATACGTTCCTCATCGTCTTTATCACATTTCCGCGGGCATCGTAGACCTTTATCTCCAGCGCCGGCACCCCGGGGAGCGCATGGGATGCGCATGCCATGCACGGATCGTATGCCCTGTAAAACATCTCCACCGTGTTGAGCAGGCCCTCGGAGACCTCATGGCCGCTCACGAGTTCCCTCGCGGCGCTCTTTATTGATAGATTTATGACGCCCTTGTTGTTCGTTGTGGCCACTATGAGGTTCACCCTGTCCATGAGGCCCTCCTCGTTCACCACGTAGTGATGTATCAGCGTGCCCCTCGCCGCCTCAACGATCCCTATGCCCTCGCCGCCGATTCTGCCCGGCCTGTTCCTTGTGTCCGTCCCCGTTATCGCCGGGTCTTTAGAGAGCTCAAGGGCCCTCTCCGCGGCGTAGAGCAGCTCTATGAGGCGAGCCCAGTGATAGAGCAGGGTGTTTCCGGCGGGCTTTGCACCGATGGTGTCGTACATCTCCTGATAGGCCTCATTTGCGAGTGGCGTCGCCATGCCGTCCGCGGCGTTCAGGCGGCCGAGTGGCCCGACACGGTACAGCCCGCTGTCCTTCCCGTCCGTGATCCCCTTCCACCCGACGCCTTTGAGATAGGGTATCTTCACGTAGGACCACGGCACCACCTTCTCCTCTATGTAGTCCAGGTACATCTCTGGCGGGAACTTCGCGTACTCCTCTCCGTCCGGCCCCACCACGCGCACGTGGCCATCGTAGAAGTTCACCCTGTTGTTGCCGTCCACGAGCCCCATGTTGTACGTCTTGTGGTTGAACGCCGGGTTCGTGATGAGCTTCATGTACTTCTCGTGCTTCAGCACCACGTTCCTGAATATCTCAAGGGAGGTCTGGGCGAACTCCACGCAGCTCTCCGCCATCTCCTCTATCTTCACCCGCTCCTCCTCCGTTATGGGCTTCGTGACCCCACCGGGCACGCCGCAAACGGGGTGTGTCGCCTTACCCCCTATGATTTCCGTTATTCTCTGTCCATAGGCGCGGTGCTTTATCACTTCCCTCGCCACTTCCAGGCCCACTACGTCTATCACGCCCAGTATATTCCTCTTCTCCTTAGGCGCCTCAGGGCCGACCACAAAGTCTGGTCCGCCCAGGAAGTAGAAGTGAAGCGTGTGATCATAGATGAAGTATCCGTAGTACATGAGTTCTCGGATCTTCTTAGCCGTCTCCGTGGGCGGTGCGGCGAAGGCCATATCCAGGGCCTTCGCGGACGCGAAGTGATGGGCCACGGGGCACACACCGCATATGCGTGACGTCAGCTGGGGCATCAACTCCGCGCGCCTGCCCTGACAGAAGCGTTCAAAGCCACGGAGTTCGGGCACCTGAAGGTAGGCATCCTTCACCTTCCCGCTTTCATCCAGGAATATCTCTATCTTCCCGTGCCCCTCCAGCCGCGTTATGGGGTCTATCGTTATCCTCTTCATCGCAACCACCTCCCTATGTAAGAGCGGGCAAGTCCGTACATGTAGAAAGTGCCTATGTAATCCTTGACCTTCTCCGCCAGTTGCTCGGCCTCCTCCTCCGTGATCTCCCTCTCCCTGCTCAGCATGAGGATGGAGCCGAGCGTGGATATCATCTTCGCCCCGATATCCTTCACACCGTCAAGCGGGCCCATACAGCCGGTGCAGGGGAAGTTCCCCTTTATGCATCTCGCGTTGCACCCGCTCCTCGTCACGGGGCCCATGCAGATCAGCCCTTGCTCCAGGAAGCATTTATCCGGGTCTATCTCATCCACCTCGTATATTCTCTTTATGTCGGGCATCTCCTTTATCTGAGGCCTCTCCTCGCCCGGCGTTGGGTTGCGGGGGCAGTCCTTGCACAGCGTGTGATTGGGGGCAAGGACGCTCCCCTTCGGGGGAAGGTTACCAGACACTATGGCATCCAGCGCTGCCGCGACCAGTTCCGGCGGCGGAGGGCAGCCGGGCAGGTAGTAATCCACATCCACTATCTCCGCGAGCGGGCGAACCTTATCGAGCAGCCGTGGAAGGGTGAGTTCGCCCCCCTCCACATCAACTCTCGGCTGCGGGACGACCTTCTCGGGGTTGGGTGTGGACGGGCTCTCCAGATATGCCGTCCTGAATATATCATCCGGCCCCCACACGTTGGCGAGACCTGGCACGCCGCCCTCCACGGCGCACGAGCCGAAGGCAACCAGTATCTTAGATTTTCTCCTGAGAAGTTTAGCCATGTGCTCGTTCTCCTCGGTCCTTATGCCCCCGTTGAAGAAGCAGACATCCATGTACCCGTCGGGGAACCTCTCCACATCTTCATACTTCGTGTCCATGGCCACGGGCCAGAAAACGATGTCAGCCACAGCGACGACGTCCAGAATTTTCTCGTCGATGTCAAGCACCGCAATCTCGCAACCACCACAGGAAGCGGCCCAGTAAAGACCTACCTTGAGCTTCTCCGTCATCTATCTCACCACTGAAAAATGGGATGTGTTTTGAGGATTAATAATTTTTTGTTCCCTCAGGAAAAACCCTTAATACCCCTGTTCCCATGAGCATCCGCCCGCCCGGCTGGCCACCTGCGAGCGTCACCGAGGGGAGCTGTGAGCAGGTGCCCCCCAGGTGGGCTACACTCACGGTGATTTCCATGCTGGCCCTGGTCAACGCTGAGAACGTGGAAGCCCTTCTCGTTGATGGCGAGCGCGTGGTCGCTCTCGGCAGCGAGAAAAGGGTGCTCGCCAGGAAGCCCAGACGGGTTATAGACCTCAACGGAGCGCACATCTACCCCGCCTTCGCCGACAGGCACGCGCATCTATCAATTCTGGCGGTTCAGGCCACCACGCTGGACCTCACCCGCGTGGGCTCGCTTGATGACCTCGCGGAGGCGATAAGGGGGTTTGATGGACCCGTGGTACTCGGGCGCGGGTGGGACGAGAGCCGGTGGGGCGGTGAGGTGCCTGATAGAACATACCTTGATTCTGTAGAGAGAAGGAGACCCGTCGTCCTCGTTAGGGAAGACGGACACGTTGCGGTCCTCAACACAAAGGCACTGGATATTTACAGACCAAAGGGCGATGTAGACCGGCAAAGGGGGTTGGTTTACGAGGAGGCCGTGAGCAGCGTGATGAAGCAGATTCCTATAAATCGCAAACGCGGCATACACGAGGCGCTGGATGCCGTTGTGAGGGAGGGCATCGTTGAGCTACACGACATGGGGATGAGCATGGCGTGGTGGAAGCCGCTCATAGATGCCGAACCATCCTTCGAAATAAGGGCATATTTCCACACCGACTGGGATGCGCTGCCAGAAGGGCGCGGAAACCTACGCGTCGCCGGGTTGAAAGTCTTCGCGGACGGCTCTGTGGGTGCCGGAAACGCCGCCTTCTCCACACCGTACACGGATGGAAGAATAGTAAAGCCATTTCTCACGCGTGCGAGGGTCCATGAACTGGCTAGAAAGGCGGAATCCATGGGATTGCAGCTCGCCGTACACGCCATAGGCGACGAGGCGATAAGGACTGCGGTGGAGGGACTGAGGGACACCTCAGGGCACAGGGTGGAGCACTTTGAGTTCGTGCCGGACGGGTATCTGGAGGACACATCGCTCCTTGAACACGTGGAGATATGCATGCAGCCGAATTTCCTGAAGTGGGCGTCTCCCGGCGGGCTCTACGAGACCCGCGTGGGAAGCGAGTGGGCCGGGAAATGCAACCCGATCGGCGCACTTCACGGACGCGTGCAGCTGACCTTCGGCTCGGACTGCATGCCCCTATCTCCGCGGTACGGCATTCGCACGGTTGTGAATGCCTCCTGTCCGCATCAGCGCCTCTGTATGGAGGATGCGCTGTCCCATTACATCCGAGCCCCACTCGTGGAAGGGGGGGAAGCATCCTTCATAGTGACAGACGGAACACTTCCTGACTGTGAAATCCTTACCACCATCTTCAGAGGGCGTGCGGTGTACATGAGGGGAGACATAAGAAAAACCTTAATTATCCATAAATGTATAATGTAGCATGCTCACCATAATAGACGAGTACTTCCGGGATTATCCTGCGAGAAGAAGAGTCGTGGAAATTCTCTACACGCACGGCATAGCGGTGAAGGAGACCGAAAAAGGTCCGAAAATGTACCTCGGAGACGTGGAGGTGCCCATAACCGCAGTTGCCGACGCTGCCAGGGTGAACAGAAAAATAGTGTACCACACACTGGAGTACATAGTGAGGACCTACGAGTTGAAGGTCGTTTTTGAGCAGTTAAAGCCCACGACCAACCTGGTGGATGTCGCACCCGTGGTGGGGTGGGAGGCAATAGAGGTTGAGATCGAGCCCGAGGCGTTCTGCGGTGCGGTGAGTTCGCTCCTGCGTATATTCGCATCGCGTTCTTACTGCATAAAGCAGGTGATGGGAGGCGAGGAGCCGACGGGGAAACTCGTGATAATAGTGGACAGGGAAATACCGGAGAGCATGCTGTCATGCATAAGGGAGGTGCACGGGATAAAAAGCATAACCCTCTACACGCACAGAAAGGGGAGGAACCTCGCATGCACGTGGTGCAGGGTCAAGGTGTGTCCCCGCCGGGTGGCCCTGGAGGAATCTACAGGTAAGCGATGAGCGCGGGAATTATTATGCATCCCATCAGGGTCGCGCGGGAGCATCCGAGGCGAGGGGGGATGGAGCCGACGACCGTGGCGGCCCCCAGAACGATGAGCCCTGTTACCCCTCCGAAGACGAACGTCAGCGCCAGAAGTGCGGCGAGTATGAAACGGGACAGCCGTCTGTAACTCAGCCCGCTCACCGCCCGCGCGAACAGGCCCGCCATGGGCATGGTTATGAGCCCGGCGACCAGGGATGAGATGACAAGGGAAATCAGTATCCACACGGCCATCTCCGGAAGCGGATACATCGTGCCCGTGGGGTGCAGGGAGTTTATGTACGCCCCGACTCCGCTCCTGGGCCTGCCCGTGACCAGAACCGCGAAGGATGTCAGCACCGCGTTGGCGGTGTTCGCTCCTCCGAGCGATGTTATGTACTCCTCATCGTCCCCCTTCACGACAGAGCACGCGGCCGCCGCAACTCCTGAGGACACGCCGGGAAAGAGCGATACCAGCCCCCCGGCGAGCAAACCCTTCGCCACCCCGCTGGTCCGCATCATCACGTGGGGTCCGTCCTTCTGCGGAGGTATTCTAACGCTTCTGGCCATGAGAAGCGCCGGAACTGCGTAGAGGCCTGTCAGCATCGGAAAAAGGGGCGATGCCCCACTCAGGGCCCCGGAGACAGACAGGGGAGAGGACAGCACCACGAGGCCAAGCGCGCCCGACAGCGCAACGGACGCCAGCGCCACTGCGCCACGTTTTGCGGATATGCGCGCATCAACCGCCACGAGGAGGGCCAGCATGGAGAGGAGGACGGCGACCACAGCGCGGCCGTAATGCTGGGACGATGTCAGTGCATATGCAAGCCCAGATGCGGGCAAAATGACGGAGCACAGCGCCAGTGAAGACAGCAGGGAGCCGTACAAACTCAAGCGAACCGCTTTTAAACCGTAACCCTCCATCACCATCCTGTGGGATGGGAAGATGGAGAGCGCCGTGCCCTCGTCGGGAACGCCCAGGAAGGTTGTGGGTATGAAATCAAGAAACGTGTGCGTTACCGCCGCCGAGACGAGCATGACCGCACCGCCCTCCGGGTCCACCTCCGCTGCGCTCAGTATCAGCACAAGGGCGTTGACATGCAGTCCCGGCGTCAGGCCGGTGACAGCGCCCACTCCGACCCCCATCAGCACCCAGAGCAGCATAGCCGTGCGGGCTAATGGCAAATTTTTATTAATCCATTTCCCCTGAGGGGGCTGATGGTCGCGAAAACGAAAAGCGCAGAGGAGGGGAGAAAGCGGGGCGTGGCGGCCCTCACGCTCATAATCGCGGAGAAAAACCTAGCCGCGAGGAGAATCGCGGCCATCCTCTCCGGCGGTAAAGCGAGGACCGTGCGAAGGGGGCGCGTCGCCGTCTACGAGTTCACCCGGGACGGTGAGAGGTACGCCGTTGTGGGCCTCAGGGGACACGTCGTGGAGATGGACTACCCGAAGGAGATGAACTCCTGGGACAGGGTTGACCTGGAGGACCTCGCGAAGGCCGAGCCCGTGAAGAGGGTGACCGAGAGGGGCATAGTGAACGTTATCAAATCCCTCGCGAGGGAGGCAGTCCGCATTATAATAGCCACCGACTACGACAGGGAGGGGGAACTCATAGGCGCAGAGGCGGCGGAGATGATAAGGGAGGTGAAGCCACACGTGGAGATAAAGAGGGCACGGTTCTCAGCCATAACCCCCTGGGACCTGAAAGCGGCGTTTGAAAACCTGACGGAGATAGATGAAAACCTCGCGCGGGCTGCGGAGGCACGGCAGAGGATTGACCTCTCCTGGGGCGCGGTCCTAACGAGGTTCTTTTCGGTGGCCACCGGGAGAAGGGGGAAGGACTTTCTCTCGGTTGGGAGAGTGCAGAGCCCCACCCTCGCTCTCATCGTGGAGAGGGAGAAGGAGATACTCTCCTTCGTGCCCGAGAAGATCTTCATCGTGAAGGCGGACCTTCAGAAGGGCAGGGTTGGGTTCTCTGCAGAACACGTCTCCAATCCATTCAGGGAGAAGGAGGTGGCTGAGCGTGCGAGGGAGAGGGCCGCATCGTCTGGCACCGCGAGGGTGCTGTCCTTCTCCTCGGATGTGGCGAATCTCAGACCGCCACCACCCCTGAACACCACGGAGTTTCTCAGGGAGGCGAACCGCCTTGGAGTGCCCCCGGCCCGAGCCATGGCCATAGCGGAGGAACTCTACATGTCCGGTTACATATCCTACCCCAGAACGGACAACACCGTTTACCCCAGGGGGCTGGACATAAAGGGCATACTGAACCGGCTGAAGGATACGCCGCTGAGAAAGGCCGTGGAGTACACGGTCGCCCACAGAAGGCGCGTGCCCACGAGAGGGCGCAGGGAGGAGAGTGACCACCCGCCCATACACCCCGTGATGCCTGCAAAGGAGGGGGAATTAAAGGGCGATGCGTGGAAAATATACGAGTTCATAGTGAGGCGCTTCCTGGCCACGTTGACAGAGGACGCAACGCTGGAAAAGAAGGAGGCGCGGTTTGACATAGGGGGGGAGCGCTTTGTGGCCCGCGGCACCAGAGTTGTGAACCCGGGGTGGCTGTCCATATACCCCTATTACACGCCCCACGAGGAGAGCATACCCGACCTGAAAGAGGGCGATGAGGTGCGGGTGATGGACGTGCGCATGACGGAGGACGAGACAAAGCCGCCCCGCAGATACTCGCAGGGAGATCTCATAAAGAGAATGGAGGACCTGAACCTCGGGACAAAGAGCACGAGGCATGAGATCATACAGAAACTGATCTCCAGGGGGTACGCCTACGGAAATCCTCTAAGGCCGACAAAGCTCGGCGTGGCGCTCGTGGAGGCGCTGCAGGAAAACGATGTGAGCGTTGTGAAGCCGGACATGACGGCGCGCCTTGAGGAGGACATGGCGAGAATAGCCAAAGGAGACATACGCATGGAGGATGTCGTTAAGGAGAGCACCGATATGCTCTCGGAGATCATAAGGGACCTCAAACTGAAGGAGGAGGACATCGCGCGCTTCATCAGGGAGGCGCTCCGCGAGGAGCGGGTGGTGGGCAGATGCCCCCGCTGCGGCTCCGAGTTGCTGGTCATACGCTCAAAGAGGGGTAAGTTCGTGGGGTGCAGCAACTACCCCGAGTGCAGATTCGCCTTCAGCATACCTTCGGGGGGGTCAATACAGAGAAGCGAAAGAAAATGCCCCGCGTGCGGGTCGGATATGATCGTACTCAGGGTCAGGGGCAGAAAGCAGATGAGATGCATAGACCCCGAGTGCGAGTACAACAGCGCAAAGGATGTGCTGGGAACCTGTCCCGAGTGCGGCGGAGAGATAGTCGTCAGGTACGGACGCACCGGAAAGAGGTTCGCGGGGTGCAGCAATTATCCGGAATGCCGTGTGACGTACCCCCTCCCCCAGAGGGGGCAGATCGTGCCCACGGGCGAGAAATGCGAGAAATGCGGTGCCCCCGTGGTTATCGTGAGGATGCGGGGGAAGGGCAAGTGGAAGAAGTGTCTCAACCCGGAGTGTGATGAGAGTGGTTCAAAACCCAAGGCATCTGATAGGAAAGATTAACATCGTTCTGCTGTTCGCCGTAACGCAACTCGTGGCCCTAAACGTCGTTTTCGCGTACCCCGATGACTACAAGGCCTTTGAGGGGATGGAATCCTCGCCCATCCCAATCGCCATATTCATGGCGGAGATACTCATCTTCACCGCCATCCTCATATATCTGGCGCGGAAGGGAAAGGACTCGTTCATAAGGGGGATCATAGGTTTCCTGTTCTTCTTCGCGCTTCTGTACGTCATTGAGCCGCTTCTCATATGGGTCAGCGCGCCCTTCGCATCAATCACGGCCCTGACGGCGTCCGCGCTCCTTACGTACATCACCCTGCGGAGGCCCCGATGGTACGTGACGGACTGCGTGGGGATACTCGTCGGGGGAGGAATCGCAGCCATGCTCGGCTTTTCACTCGTCCCCCGCATAGTGGGCACCCTCCTGATCGTGCTGGCCGCTTACGACTACTACTCCGTTTACCGCTCAAAACACATGCTGGAACTCGCAGAGGTCGCCGACAGAACCAACATACCCCTGCTCTTTGTCTCGCCCACCGGGAAGAAGGTGGCGAGGATAAGGGACGGTAAGAAGACGGAAGAGCACACGTACTTCTTGGGATTCGGAGATGCTGTCCTCCCCGGCGCCCTCGCCGTGTCGGTTCTGACCTACATGGGAGATGTTTACGGTGCGCTTGCGACAGTTGGGGGTGGCGTGGTGGGGTTAACGCTCCTCCTGATAACAATGGAGGAGGGAAAGGGATACCCCGGACTGCCGTTCATAAACGGTGGTGCCCTCGGGGCACTCGCCCTCTACTCAGTATATGTCCAGTTCCTCCATTAGCGTCTCAACTTCTCTGAGTTTCAGTATCACACCGGCATAATCGCCTTCGTCCTTCGCGAGTTTGAGTTCCCGTATCTTGTTTATTATTGGCTTGGTGTTCTTCCGGAGCATCATGGCCCTCTGCAACCTGACCTTGATGTCCTTCAACTTGGGCGTTATGACCTTCTCAATTGACGCGCCCATTTCCTCCTCGGCGGCGTTCAGGGCCTGGATGGCCTTCCCGTATTTGCCATCCTCCGCGAACTCCTTTGCCTTCCTCAGCCAGTTCATGGATGGAGATATATCCACGCCCATCTCCGAAGCGAAGTTGAGCGACTCCTTTATCTTCTCGTACTTTTCAAGGAACCTCTTTATATGGCCCGACGTCTTCCGGGCCTGCGCCTCTATGGCCGCTATGACCTCGTCCAGTTCCCTGTATCTGCCCTCGTCAAGGAGAACGTATGCCTTTCGGTACATGGTGGATATGCGCGGGTCCTTCTTGGCCACTATGGAGAGGCGCTCCAGAACGGGCATGTACTTCTTCTTGAGTTCCTCTTCCACCTCTCTCTTCGCCTCGCTCAGCACCTTGACCGCTCCCCTGAAATCGTTTCTGGACGCGTGCGCCTTCGCCTCTTCTATTGCCGTTTTGAGGAAGTGCACCGAAATCCCCTTGCTCTTCGCCACCTTTATTATCTTCTTTAAGTCGGATATGAGATTTGACATCTCGGCGCGGTAATCGCGCTCCTCCACGGTCGGGGGGCTGACCTCCCCCCTTCTCTCCTCCATGACCACGACGGGCTCCTCTGCCACGGCCGGTTCCGCCTCAACGGCCCCTGTGAGTTCGCCCTCCGCCTCCTCCTCAACGATCTCTTCCTCCTCCTCAAATACCGCCCCGCAATGAGGGCACACTGTGTCGTCGGGCCCCACTTCCTTGCCACAGACAGGGCAGACATACTCCTCTATGATTTCCTCCTCTATGACCTCCTCCTCGGGGGCCTCCAATATGTCCTTTATGACCTCATCAACGCTCTCTTCCGTCTGGTAGAGGAAAGATAGGTCCGTTCCGCAGACAGGACACGTCGTCTCTCCCGACCGCAGGGGTGTGCCACACACGGGGCATTTCTCTATCACCAAAATCACCTCACTCCACATCAGTTATCAGGGAATTAAGATAAAAACTTATCGCATCCGTCCCCTCCTCACCGTAAAGGTGGGCGGCGAGCCAGATATCCCTGCAGAACCAGGATAAAACATATTGAGGAGCCATACCATCGTTTCCGCGTGTCCCGTGAGCGCACGCGAGGTATAGCGGGCACCTGCTATGGGGGCGAACAGCAGGAGCATGTCGCTCGCATGAATGTCCACGGTTGCTGGGGACGAGATATCCGATTGGAGTGCATTGTGTGCCATATGTGCGACTTCTTCCGCCCTCACACCCCTCTCGCCCAGCGCGTCGCTTCCCATGACAGTTTTCGCGTACTCAGCCCACAGCGCCACGCCCATTCCCGGACCGGGGCCACGCTCCATCACTACTTCAACGGAGTAGCCAAGTTCCCTGAGCGTACGCGCTGCCCTCTCCGCCACGTGGGAGGGCAACGACGACTGATGCACAACGGCACCCCTTTCAATTGAATGGCCACGCTCATCCACACGTATTTCACGGGGCGATGATGGTTCACACGCAACCCTCACAAGCCCGCCGCCGCGGGGGTAGTAGCCCCGCCGGATTATCTCCATATGGAGCGAAAAGCCGTATCTGTTAAGCAGGGGAAAGAGAACTCTCTGGAAATACTCCGCCTGGGGGGCCCACTTCACGGCGGTGCCTCCCGAGACCTCAATGACGAAATCCTCGCCGCTGTCCACCACGGCTGGAAGGAGCGTCTGGAGCAGCAGTGTGACGCTCCCGGCGGTGCCTATATCTATCCTGTAGTTTCCACCCCGCAACCTCCCGGGCCTTATGACCACCTCGGTGGAGCCCACGCGGAGCCCCTCAACCCTCGTGGAGGAAATCATGGTCAACCCCTTGAGCGACGCGAGGTGCTGCGGCTTGAGCCCGGGAGTTGGTCTTTTCGCCCTTATGCTGTGTATGCGCACCTCTTCGCCCGTGAGCAGGGAGAAGGCCGCCGCTGCCCTCAGAATCTGCCCTCCGCCCTCGCCGTGGGAGCCGTCCACGGTTATCATGGTGCCCGAAATCACAGTATCGCTTATTACCCTTCTCCTCCTACACCCGGCTGCGAACCTCGCGTATCTCGCCTGTGGCCTTTTCCACCCTGTACACCAGGTAGAGGTTTTTCACGCGCGTGGCGAGCATCACGGCGCGCGATGTGTCCGCGCATCTCCACTCTCTGCCCTTCGCCGCATAGGGGTATTTCCTCACTATCTCGCGTATGAGGGGGTGCGCTCTCACCGGTCTCATACCCCTGCACACCGCACATCCATCCGCGCCGTGGTCAGGGCAGAGCGTGGAACCGCACACGGGGCACACATGGCTGTGCTCCTCGCATGTATCTGCGGAGCACACCTCACAGGTGTGCACGTGCTCATCGCAGAGAGGCACGCCGCAGACGATGCACTTTTCCGTATGATCCGGACACAGCACGGCACCGCAGGTATGGCACGCAACTCCGTGTTCGGGGCAGACGACGCGACCGCACACAGAGCACACGGCCCTGTGTGTTTCGCAGATGGGGGCACCGCACACCGCGCACCTCTCAAGGTTCACACCCCTCACCCCGCACACGCCACATCTGGACACGTGCTCAGGGCAGGAGTGCTCGTCGTTGACCTCCACGGCGCATTCGGTGCACAGAGTGCGGCCACACACCATGCACTTCACCGCATGTTCTTTACAGATGTTACCGCCACAGAGGGCGCATTCCTTCCAGTGGGCAGGGCAGAGGGATGCGGAGCAAACTGCACACGATGCGAGATGATCCGGGCACAGCGTCGCGCCGCAAACCGAGCACGCGGAGGCATGCTCGGTACACATTACGGAGGAGCAGAAATCGCACTTCACACTGTGGTCATCGCAGAAATGCTTTCCACAGACACTGCATCTCTTGGAGTGCTCCTGACACAGCGTCGCGCCGCACGCGGCGCATATATGGTGCACCTCGTAGATGCTCATCACCTTTCCGCAGACGGCGCATTCTCTCCGACATACGGGACAGACCAGAAGGCCGGACGATGTGAGATATACATCCCTCAGCTCCGCGCCACACCTGCACTTAAGGGAGAGCGTGTCTCTGAAATGGTCATACTCGTAAACCTCCACTCTCTCAGCGTCGTCGCTGACGAATTTGACCACACGCCTTATCCGCGGGATTCTTATCAGAACCGCACCCTCCAGATGCACATCCGCCCGCACCCTCGCCCGCTCCATCTCCCTCCTCTCGTACTCCTCGATCCTCCTCCTGTACGATTCCCTCTTGCTCTCCAGCGCGTTCATGAGTTCCGTGGCCTTTTCCAGCGCCTTCAGGCGGAGCCTGTTGTAGCGCTCCCTCAGCACGGCTTTCCTGGAGAGGAACATCTTCCTCTCGTACTCCTCCGCCTTCTGTATGAGACCGCGTATTTCCTCTTCTTCCTCCCGTATCATCCTCTCGTGGTACTCTCTGACTCTCTCCACATCCTTTCTGGCCTCATCCAGCGCCCTCCTTTCCACCTCGGAGGCCCTCCTCTCAACCACACCTCTCAGGGCGTCCATCGCGTCTTTTATAAGCGACTCGTCAATCGTGCCCTCGCGGTCCACGAGGTTCAGGCCCTTCAGGGCAGAGAACTCCATCAGGGAGCGGCTCTCCGGGTCGTAGAGGAATTCCAGAACCTCCTCTTCCAGCCGCACATGTCTGTACTCCACCCTGACCCCTATGGAGAGAAGATTACGATGCTCTACCGCCTCGCTCAACACCTCCTCGCGGCAGTTCACGCATGTAATCGCGAAATCCCTCCGACCCTCCGCGACCCCGAAGGAGGGGAGGCGCAGCGCTATGAGCGTCGCCGCGTAATCGTCGCCATCCTCCAGCGCCTCTCCGAACTCTTCCTGGTACTCCTCAGGGAGGCGCCATACCCTCCCATCTCTCACCGCCCCTATCCTCTCCATAACCCGCTCCACGAAGTTCACGGGCCACCCACCCCCGCGAGGTCAAAGCGCTCAAACACCTTCTCGTTGAAATCTTTTATGCGCTCATAGGCCTCCCGCACCCTCTCCAGTTTCACGCCTATGCGCCTGAAGCCCTCCCTCACCTCCTCCTCGGTGCGCGCGCTCTCCAGCACCTCCAGTATCATCGCCTCCAGCGAGCGGCCCGGCCCGAGAAGCCCGAGTATCATATCCAGTTCGCCCACGACGTTTCTGAACAGGTTTATCTTCCTGTCAAGTATCTCCAGGATGTACTCCTCCACGGTATCCCTGTATGCCAAGTTTAATATGAACACGTCTTTCTCCTGTCCTATCCTGTGCACCCTCCCTATCCTCTGCTCCACCTTCATCGGATTCCACGGGAGGTCGTAGTTCACGAGAACGCGCGCGAACTGCACGTTGAGCCCCTCGGCGCCGGCATCGGTGGCCACCATAACCTGAGCCCTCTCCCTGAATTCCCTCATGGCATCGGCCTTCTCCCCCGCGGACATTCCACCGCGGAAGTGAACGCCATATACGCCCTCATCTGCCAGCTTCGTGAGAAGATAATCCTGCGTGGCCACGAAGGATGTGAACACGAGCACCTTATCATCCGTTCCGTCCACTATCCGTCTGAGACCGTCCCACTTCCCAGCATCGCCCGTCCCCGCGGCAATTGCGTACAGTTCCAGCAGTTCGGGGCTCTTCTCACGGTCCAGGGCGCGCCACAGCATCTTCCTGACGGCGTGGGGCGACGATGTCGCCGCCCGCTGGAAGGAGATTATCCTGAGACGGTCCTCAGGGCCCCACCCATGAATTATGGACCTCAGGGCATCGTAGACCTTTCTCTCCGCCCTCCCCATGGGGATGAGGTGCGTTCTGACGATCCTCTCGGAGAAACCCGTGAACACCTCGCGCCTCCTGTGCCTGACCATGACGCGGGATAGGAGGGAGCGCAGCTCCTCCGCGTTCACCACCTCCACACCCTTTCTGTCGCCGAAGTAACGCCTCTCGAATTCCCTGTAAGTCCCGAGGAGTCCGGGCTTCACGAGGTCTATGAGATTGTATATCTCGCGAAGTGAGTTCTGAACCGGCGTGGCTGTGAGGAGAAGCAGATACTTCTTCCGTATCTCCCTCACCAGGCGGTGGTTCTGCGTCGCCCTGTTCTTCAGCCGGTGCGCCTCGTCCACCACGACCATGTCCCATGCGCGGGAGGTGATGAGCGCCGCGTGCTCGGGCCTCTTGGCCAGGTCTATGGATGCGATGACACGATCCTCTCTCCATCCATATCTGTCCCTGCTGACGTGAAATTCCATGTCAAACTTCTCCCTCATCTCCGCGGCCCACTGAAGCGTGAGGCTGGCGGGCGTGAGTATTAGAACGCTCCTGACGAGACCTCTAAGAACCATCTCCTTGATGACTATGCCCGCCTCTATGGTCTTGCCCAGACCCACCTCATCCGCGAGAATCGCACGGCAGCCCATCCTGTGTATGACAGCGTGCGCCGCCTCTATCTGGTGCGGAAGGAGGCAGACCCTGACCTGCTTGAGAGCCCTCAGTTCCTCGCGGCGTGCCCTCCTCCGCAGCGCCTCCATCCTGAGCGCGTAGTCAACCCAGGTACCGTGCGTCCTCTCGGAGGGGATGTGCACCGCGACCTCTGCCATCTCACGCCCTCGCCACTATCTTGATCACATCCCCGTGCGAGAGGGGATGGTCCGCGCCCAGAACACGGTGCGTGCGCCCGTCTATGGCCCTTATGAAACCCCTGCCGAGGTCCGTGTGCACCTTATACGCGAGGTCCAGCGCCGTGCTGCCCTCTTCCAGCAAAAAGGCGTCGGGAAGCACGTTACCTTCTTTATCCGTCCATCTGTTCTCGTCCTCAACCGGGAAAACCACTATTCTGCGAGCGAGGCGGTAGACCGCGGTCTCCAGGGCCACCTGCACCCCCGTCCCGCCGTGTCTCTCCATGAACTCGCGTATCCTTTCCAGCGCGCGCCTCTGTGGGGATGTGAGCTTACCTCATCCATAAC
>Ga0209426_1000344_pt1 | contig 55783 bp, 51 predicted proteins | sample Deesub1362B_J571_FD_187697 | JGI IMG/M metagenome (GOLD analysis project Ga0209426, IMG submission 187697) | Deep oceanic, basalt-hosted subsurface ecosystem from Juan de Fuca Ridge flank, Pacific Ocean, CORK Borehole 1362B_J2.571 (SPAdes)... ... | reverse complement strand
GACCACGTCTGGACTTGCAATTTGCGCGAGTTGCGGGGCCTTCATTCCCGCGGACGCGGCGACGTGTCCGAAGTGCGGTGCCGTGCTGGAGGTTGAGGAGGAGGCCGTAGTAGAGGAGAGGGTTGAGGAGGAGAGGTGCCCCGTCTGTGGCAACCCGCTGGAGGAGGGAGCAACCTCCTGCCCGGTGTGCGGCGCAGTCCTAGTGGAGGAGGAAGAGGTGGCGGAGGCAGAGGGCGCCGAGGCGCCCATTGTCAAACTGAGCGAGGATGTGGCTATCTGCGGGTACTGCGGCGCTATAATACCTGCGGCGAGCGAGAGGTGCCCCATATGCGATGCCAACCTCGTTGAGGTCGGCGTGATGGAGGTTGAGACCGCTGAGAGCCCCGACGACGTCCTGAAGAGGGTGTTCCGTGTAGAGGAGATCCCGACCTACGAAGAGGAGGAGCCCGGTGAGGTCAACGTGCGCATATGCCCCGTCTGCGGAGCGGTCGTTGTGAATGCCGACATATGCCCGATATGCAACTCCGAGGTTCCAGAGGTCTCCCCGATTGCTGAGGAGGAGCGCGAGGTCAGCCTTTCGGACGTCCTGGGCATATGTCCGATGTGCGGCGCCCTCATGGGGTCCCAGGACACCACGTGCCCCGTTTGCGGCGCCGAGGTCCACGGAACCGTGCGCCTTGAGGCCGTGCAGGGGGGCGATGAGAGGGATGAATTCGCCGAGGCCGTTCAGACGCTGGAGCGGTTGATGGGTGTTCCGGAAGAGGGGGGCACGGGCGCCAGGTCTGAGGTGCCCGTTCCCGATGAGGAGATCCGGGAGGAGATGGAACGCGTTGACGCCCTGTTTGAGGGCCTTCTACCTGAGGAGGGCGAAGGCGAAATAGCGGAGGGGCTGGAAGAGATTGAGGAGATCATAGAGGGGGCTGAGGAGACAGCGGTGGAGGAGGCGCCACCCGTCGGGCTTGAGGCGGAGGAGGGGATGGAGGGACTTGAGGAGATTGAGGAACTCATAGGGGAAGAAGAGGGCACCGTGGAAACGGCATCCGCATCGGAGGCCGGGCTGGAGGGAATTGAGGAACTGGAAGAGATTGAGGCCTTCGTGGAGGAGGGCGCTGAGGCGGCGGTCCCGTCCATAGCCGAGGTTGAGAGTCCGACCGGGGAGACCCCGCAGGAGATCGGGCCCCCGTCAGAGGAGATACACACCCAACCAGCACCGCAGAGGCGTGTTGAGGTCGCAGCCCCCGCGGCTGCGGTTCCGGCGCCGGCGCGAACGCCAACCGCCGTTCGCCTCCCCGAGAGGAGGGGGAAACCTGCTAGGCCTGCGGTAAGGGTGAAGGCGCCAGCACGCCCCGCGAAGCCGACGACCGTCCCGAAAAAGCGCATTGCGGTCAGGCGGGTGGCGCTTCGCTGGCTTCTGCACGACCTCGGCACATCTCAGGACCTGGCCATTCTGCTCCCCACAATATTCCTTCTGCTCACGGGAACCCTTTCCGGACTCATCCCCTCAACATACCAGACGTCCTTTTACGCTCTATCGCAGATGATATCTTACATGTTCGCGGCCATATACATCGCGGCGGTGATATCCAACAGGCGCTTCACGGACCGGGAGGGGATTATGAAAGGCGCGGGTCTGGCCGCCGCCATTCCGCTGCCCATGGTGACGGCGCTCCTCCTCCCCGACCCCATGTTCGTGCTGGCCGCGTCCATAATCCCGTTTGCCCTGGGAATCCGCCTGAGAGAGGGCACATTCTACTGGCTGCCGGCCTTCTCGCTGGCCCTCGCCACGTCGGCGTATCTCAGTTTGGCACCTCTGGCGATGTGGAATCTCCTGCTCCCCGCCATCCCCGCCGCGGTCGTGCCTGCGGCTCTCCACATGCACGCCAGATACGTGGAGACGCGCGCCAAGGTGGAGATACGCCTCGGCGACGAGATGCTCGTCAAGAAGGCCTATTCGCTGGCGGAGCGCAGATACACGAGGGCTGCCGAGGCGATAGAGAAGGTCCCCCTGCCCGGCAAGGATATACCGTGGTACAGCAGGGGCGTGGCGCTGCTCCGTGAAGGTAAGTACATGGAAGCGGTGAGGGCGCTCAAGAGGGCCGTCGCCATCAACCCGCGAAGCGAGATCGCGTGGAACAACATGGGCATCGCCTACGCCAAGATGGGCAAACTGGACGAGGCGAAGATGTGCTTCAAGAAGGCGATAGAGATAAAGCCCGATTACAAGTACGCGTGGAACAACATGGGAAACGTGTATGCGAGGGCTGAGGACTACGAGACCGCCCTGAGGTACTACGAGAGGGCGCTTTCAATAGACCCGAATTATCGGGATGCGCTGATCAACAAGAGCTACGTCTTGGTGAAGATGGGCGAGTACGAGGAGGCGGCCAGGATCGCTCAGAAACTCATATCACTCTCCACCTGAAAGAGGAATCATCTCCCTCTCTATGAGGTGCAGTTCCCTCTCCCCTATCGTGTAAGGCGATAGATAGACGACGAAAATCGCGGAGGACTCGGCCACAGCGTCCACCATTCTCCTTATGAATTGAAGCACCAGGTCAAATCCGTTCTCGGATATCAGGTACTCTATTCCATCTATGGCCACGACTTTCCTTTCCCTTATGGCATCCTCCGCCAGGAAGAATATGCGCTCGAGTGACGGCTCCATCGTCTGGAACCTTTCGCTGTCCCTCGTGGTGAGCCACACGATCTCCATCTTTCTTCCGTAGGACTTCATTATCCTGTGAGGGTTGGTCCTAGTCAGGCACAGCACCTTCTTGCCGAAATCCGTCATCTCCTCCAGCATCAGATAAAACCTGTCGTGGTTTGGAGAGATGAACACGTAGGAATTTCCCTCCTCCATAACTGCACCCCCAACCTCACCCAGCACCTCTTTGGCAAGGGAGAGGTCCGGCGGTCTCCCCGTGATCCGAGCAAAGGCGAGGAGGCGTTTCAGGAGCCCCTCCAGTTCCCGCACGTTGCCCACGCCCTTCATGGCCAGGTACTTTATGACGTCCTCGGGGATCTCAGCCCCCGCTTCAGCCGCCTTCTTCTGGAGTATCTTCAGGCGGGTGATGTAGTTCGGCGGGTTTATAACCACCGTGACGCCGGAGACGAGGCGAGAGCGCAGCATGGATATGACGTTTGGTATGTTCTCCACCTTTCTGTCCGAGGCCACCACGACCTGTCTGCCCCGGGCGAGCATCCTGTCAAGCACCTTCAGGAACTCCTCCTGCGCCCCCGGGTGCTCCGATAGAAGCTGAAAATCGTCAACGAGGAGAACGTCCACGTTCTCGGGGTCGGGCTGAACCCTGCCCGCATCAGTCGCCTGAATGTAAAGCGCCCTTTTCCCCGCCCTCTTCACCTCCACTCCTATGGCGTTCAGCAGGTGCGTCTTTCCCAGCCCGGTATCGGCCACTATGATCAGGGGGTTGTATATGCCTCCTAGGTTTTTCAGCACCTCAACTGCAACGCGATAGGCCACGCGGTTTCCCTCGCCCACGACGAAGTTGTCCATCCTGTACTTGTGCGACAGCCCATCCTCCCTTCCGAAGCCGCACTTCGCGCACGTCAGGTCGTACTCCAGTTTCTCGCCGCACACCGGGCATACGGCCTCGGGGGCGCCCGCCGCTATCTCGTAGACCTCTATCTCCCTCTCCTCAACCCCCTTCTCCTCCTCTTCCCTCTCCTCCAGCTCCCTGTAGACGAGTTCCCAGTCCAGGGGGCTCTTTTTCAGGCGTTCCTCCAGGTCCCGGGCCCACCCCTCCTTTATCGTGGAGAGGCGGGCGAGGAGTTCGCGTGCCCGGGAAATGGCGTTGCGGTACGCCTCAAGTGTCTCCCTGTAAACGGGGGAGTTGGCCTCCATGAGTTCCCGGAGCGGTGTGACGTCAAAGCCCTCCTCCGCCCAGGCGTCCAGTTCGCCCACGTCCTCCTCGCCCTCAAGACTGCCGTCCGCGTGGGCGTATTTGATCTCCTCTATGTTCACCCTCCCGTGGAGTTCAACCTCCACGTCCTCGCGCTCGCTCAGCTCCTTTATCTTCTGGAGTGCGCGGTGACCGCGGAGCAGGCCCTCGGGCCCCTCGTACTTGGCGAGCGTGAGTTCCCCCGCCTCTATCAGCACGAAGCCGAAGAACTCGTAACTGCGGATGGCATAGTATCCGCTGAACCGATACTTGGTCGCGACCTCTATAAAGGCGTCGTACACGCCGGGGCCGCCGCGGGCCCGCCTCACAACAATTCCCTTTGGTATGTCCAGCAATTCAGTAAAACGATAGTAAAAGGAACACATAAAAATTTTGATATATTCGGCGAAACATCACCACGCATGGCAGGGCTCGTTCTGGCGCTGGACGTGACCGACGGCAGGAGGGCGAGGGAGATCGCGGAGGAGGTTGCGGAATACGTGGATTACATAAAGGTCGGATACCCACTGGTGCTCTCTGCCGGGATGGGCATCGTAAGCGAGATATCGCGATTCGCCCCCGTGATATGCGATTTCAAGGTGGCGGACATCCCGAACACCGCGCGGCTGATAACGGAGAGGGCGAGGGAGGCAGGTGCCGCGGGCATCATCTGCCACGCGTTCCCCGGCAGGGATTCCATGAGGGCGGTGGTTGAGGCGGCCGGCGACATGATGGTCATAGCGGTCACGGAGATGTCGCACCCCGGTGCGGAGGACTTCATGGCGATGCACGCGGAGGACATGGCGAGGGCCGCGCGCGAGGTGGGTGTGCACGGTATAGTGGCGCCTGCGACACGTCCTCTTCGCATAAAGGTGCTCCGCGTCGCGGCGGGCGATGAGATGCTCATATTCACACCGGGCGTGGGGGCCCAGGGTGGGCGCCTTGAGGCGGCTGTGGAGGCGGGAGCCGATTACGTGATAGTGGGAAGAAGCATATACGCAACGGATAATCCGCGGGCCGCCGCGCGGAAGTTCAGGGAGAGATTGGATCAGATAACCCCAAGGAGGTAAAGCAGGAAGAATATGAAGCCCACAATGATGAGTATATTGCCCGCTATCATCCCGTAGAGGAGAAGGCGGAAAAGAAAAACGCGTTCCTCCGGCGTTCTGGTCCTGTACCAGTCGTCAGGAACCCTCACGGCGCGCCATCACCGCCTTTATCTTCTTGCGGCGGAAGAAGTCCTCCCTTTCCCTCTCCTCCAGAACCATCTTTATGTACTTCTCGGTCGCCTCCAGCCGCGGTATGAAGATATGTTCCAGCGCGTTGACGCGCCTCTTTGTCTTCTCAATCTCGTAGCCGAGGCTCTCTATGGCACCCTCCATCTCCGCAAGCTTGATGAGGTCTGCCAGCACCTTCCGGAACTTGATGGCCGCATCGTCCAGCGCGGCCGATGTGTCCAGGGAGGCGTAGAGGAGCGCCTTCTCCACCTTCGCTATCTCTCCCGCTATCTGGGGCACTATGACGCCCATCAGGTTGACCGTCGTAAGAGGGAGGTCAGGATACGGGAGCATGCCCCTCGCCGCGTCCCTCACACCCTCCCTTCCGTGGTACATCTCCGCGAGGGTGAGGGCCTCGTAGGCCTCCATGAGCTCCCTCTCCACCTTCGCCCTGAGTTTTTCCCTCTCCTCTATGAGCGTGAAAAACTGCGCTATGAGAGCATCCCTCTTCTCGCTGAGGAGTTTGTGTCCGTTCTTCGCGAGCTGCTTCTTCTTCCTGACGGCGAGCAGTTCCATCCGGGTGGGCTTCACGCCCTCCAGTTTCCGGACCATCGCAGGGGAAAGCGTCTGGGGGTATATTTAATTTCCCTCATGGATACCTCCCGAACTCCCCCGCGAGGTGTCTGTCCCGCAGTTCCTGGTAAATCTGCCCGTTCTTGATGGCCGCTTCCCTTATATCCTCTCCGCTCCTGACGACCTTCGCCGGTATGCCGACCGCCAGGGAGTTCGGCGGGATCTTCGTGCCGGGGGTGACCACCGCGCCCGCGCCTATGATTGAGCCCTCGCCGATCTCCGCGCCGTCCAGGACCACGGCGTTCATCCCTATTATGACGTTGTCGCGCACCGTGGCCGCGTGCACTATGGCCCCGTGGCCTATCGTCACGTTCTCCCCTATCACCGTGGGAACGCCCTCGGAGACGTGTATCACGGCGCAGTCCTGTATGTTCGTGTTCTTCCCCACGGTTATGCTGTCCACGTCGCCGCGCAGGACGGCGCAGTCCCAGACGCTGACGCCTTCCTCTATCGTCACGTCCCCCACGATCACGGCGGTGGGGGCTATGAACGCCTTCTCGCTGACCTTCGGCCTCTTCATGGCGGGGGGAATGGCGAGAGAGGGGAAAATGGTTGCGGTGTTTGGCAATCGTCTCCCCTATACGGTATTTCCGAATGATTTAGATTTAGCGTGGGTTCTCATTGCGATTCCATTCCCCTGCCCCGCGAGCATCTTCACCACACCCAGTAATCCGTGTGTTCAATTTTAACTTTATCGCCCGAGGCCCTCCTCACGGCGTCCACGAACTCATCCGCGTTGATGTGGGACAGGGCGAGCCTGTCGTTCGGCTGGAAGACGGAGACCGTCTTAAGTTTGAATTTGACAAAGATTGTTATCACGGACCGGTAAACGTTCGTCGGATGCCTCACGACCACGATCCTGTCTATGTCGTTGAAGGATATGAAGCGCTCCTCACCCCTATGGTGGATGGGCATCGGCAGATGGATGCCCCTATCGTTTACCCACAGGTCCTGAATACCCTCAAAACTTTTGTATTGATAATACACGAGTTTGGTGAGGTGCAGGGCCAGCGGAAACAGCACCAGACCAACCATGGCCGATGAAAAGACGCGGGAGAGCAGAGAAGACACAAAGCGCGGCGAGGGCACAAATAGCATAATCAAGGAGGATAATGCGATGTAGATAGAGAGGCACGCTAAGAGAACAAAGTAAACGAAGGTTCTTCTGCGGGCTCTGTCTCCCCCCATCCTCTTATAGAGGGCATCCCTGCTCAAATAGAAATGATATCCTCCCACCCGTAATCACCCCTCTTCAGGTATGAGTTCCGTTGAATTTTTCGCCCACCCATCCCACGCTCTTTCACCCTCAACATCATCGACCCCGTAAACCACCTCCTGCTTCTCCTCATATGGGGGCTCGTACCTCTCAACGCACCTTATCCCCCTCTCAGCGAGCACGTCCCTTATGAAGTCCGCTATCCTGTACCAGACCACAGAATACCTGATCCTCGTTCCATCTTCCAGAAGGAGGATGAGTTCTACGGCGTCCTGTAACCCCCTTTTCTGCTCCGGCCTGACATAGTACTTTATTCTACACTCCTTCACCTCGTTAATTCTCAGGGTTTTGCGCCCCAGCACCCACCCGAAGGTGAATACACCGTTCTCATAAGAAAACCTGAAAAACGTCGCGCGGCGCAGGGAGTAGTAGCCGAGGGGATAGCAGAAGGAGCAGGCAGCGATTATCAGGAAGCTGAGAGGAATGTTATGTGGCTTGAAAGGCCATATTGCGAGGTAGAAAACCAGCACACCCAGCGGAAATCCTATCAGGTACATAGCGAGAAGCATTGCCAGCGCCATCTTATTGACCATTCTCATAGTTGCACACCTCTTAACTCGGCTCTAACCTATCGCACTTTTCAAATTCCTCCTGAAGCATTGTCGCTGCGAATGTAAGTTGGCCTATTCTATCAGGCGGAATCTCTACGACCTTTATCCCCATTCGTCTGAGTGTGTCCACAAAGGATTTGTAATCTTTCACCGAATTCAGATTAAGAAATTTAATGATTCTTTTACCTTTTCTCTTGAAGACCACGATCATCGTCAAAAATTCTTTTGTTGTCGAGGACCTAAGATAATATCTGTAACTCATATCAAAGCCCATGTAAACACAGATTATATCTGAGATAGGAATCGTCTCCAATCTCTCTCGGAAAAATTTTCTCCAAATACTCAGATGTGCCTCATCAATGTATATCCTTTCCTGAATTAAATCAGCGATGAAAAATACATACACGCTCAAAGCCAAACAGCATATGCTGATCATCAGAATTAATGTGCCCCCGGCGACACCTCCCCGCACATAAATATTTGGTTCGAACAACATCGTGTAAGCAACATAAACTATACCTACACACATTAAGGTTGTCGCAATAAGCCCAACTTTATATCTATATTTCATTCAAAATATTCATATTTGTTGAGACTTAATAAATTTTCGTTCGGGGTGGATACGTTAAATACCGCCTGCGCGTATTCCCACCCATGGAATGCCGGGACCTAACAGAACTCATTAGGGAGCGCATCGCGGAGAACAGGACGGAGGGTGCGCATTCGCTCTACATGGAGGCGCTGGAACTCGCGCGCGCTATCGTGGAGGAGGGATGCACCGAACTCCTGCCGGAGATATACAGGGCAAAGCCCTCCATGGCGCCCCTCCACTACCTGTGGAGGGAGGTGGAGAGGCACCTGAAGAAGGGCGGAAAGGAGGCCGCTCTGAGATGGCTCGCGGATGAGAGGATACGGGTCAAAAAATCCCTGCAGGACGTGAAGCGCACGTTCATCTCCTCCTTCCCGGACCTCAAGCGAATTGCCACGCTCTCGTACTCCTCCACGGTCCTTGAATGCCTCTCAGACATGGAGACCGTCTACGTGGGCGAGTCGCGTCCGCGGAGGGAGGGGGTCAACCTCGCCAGACATCTCGTGGAAAAGGGCGTGCGCGCCGTGGCGGTCGTGGACGCGCTCCTCCCTTCCCTTGTGAGTGATCTGGACGCAGCTGTTGTGGGGGCGGACGCCGTCACCCCGGAGGGCGCGGTGAACAAGGTCGGAAGTTACCCCCTCGCCCTCGCGTGCCGCGATGCCGGGCGTCCATTCATCGTCGTGGCATCCGTTCGCAAAATCGTTCCCTTCACCCCTCCCATACCAGATGAGGACGCCGGCGAACTGGACCTGCCGCGGGGGGTTGACGGCCTTAACAGATACTTTGAGCTCGTTACCTGGGACCTGATAACGGCCGTGGTGGTTGAAGATGGGGTGTTGAAGGGGTACCCGAAAGGGAACGGCGCCTGAAAAAATGGAGATAAGATTTATATCGCATATCCGCATTAGGGTTTGAAGGTGTTGGAATATGGACCTGGTGATGCTGGGCGTGCTTATGGTGGTTGTGGGGCTCCTGCTGGTGGTCGTTGAGTTCTTCACGCCCGGGTTTTTCATAGGGCCGGTGGGCGCATGGGTGGCGGTCATAGGTGCTCTTCTCGCGATCAACCCCGACTTCACCCTCCAGTACTTCTACATAATAGGACCCATCACGGGCTTCATATCTCTGAGCGTCGTGCTTTACGTTTACCTCACCATAGGCAGACCGGAGAAGCCGGTGCTATCGCAGTACGAGGTGGTGGGCAAAATAGGGCTGGTCATAAAGGACATAGACCCCAACACGCTGGACGGGAAGGTGCTGGTGAACAAGGAGGAGTGGAGCGCCACCGCGGAGAAGCCCATACCCGCGGGGAGGAAGGTGAGGGTTCTCAGGGTGGAGGGCGTGCACTTAGAGGTAGAGGAAGTTGAGGAGTGATGTGGCAGGGTGGTGAACCGGAACATGGACAGCGCTACGACGCTCTGCATATCTGCGATGATAGTTGCGTCCATAATCACAGTTATGCTGTATGCCCTTGCATCCGTGCGCAGGATCAATCCATGGGAGAGGGGTATAAAAATGGTGGGCGGTAAGTGCGTGGCCATTCTCGACCCCGGTATTTATTTCATACCGGCTGGGATAGCAAAGGTCGTCAGGGTGGATATGAGAACACAGACAATCAGGGTCCCAAAACAGCGGTGCCTGACGCGTGATGGCGTTCCGGTGGTCGTTGATGCCGTGGTCTATGCGAGGGTAGCGGACCCGAAGAAGGCGGTGATGGAGGTCCCCGACTGGAAACTGGTAGTTAAAAACTTTGTCTTGGTAATGCTGCGCGCCCTGATCGGGGAGAGGTCGCTGGCGGATGCGCTTCGCAGGGGGTCCTTCATAGATGAAAAGCTTAAGGAGATCACATGTTCCACCTCGCGGGAGGAGTGGGGCGTGGAAATCACAAACATAAAGGTAAACGAAGTTGTGCCTGCACCCCCTGAAGAGGGGAAAACAGTGGCACAGATCGTCATAGGTGCAAAAGGAGGTGTATAAAAGATGGCAGGAGAGTTTGAGATATGCGTGGCCGTGGTGTTCGGACTGGCTATGCTGATAGCCTTCTCGTATGCGCTGGCATCCATACGGAAAATAAAGGCGTGGGAAGCGGGCATAAAACTGATAATGGGCAAGTACAAGGCGATTTTGACGCAGGGATGGCACTTCGTGCCCGCCGGCATAGGGGAGGTCATAAAGGTTGACCTCAGGACGCAGACGTGGGACGTGCCGAAGCAGGAGGTCATTACCAAGGACAACGCCCCCGTCGTCGTGGACGCGGTGATATACGCGAAGGTCGTGGACCCCAAGAAGGCCGTGCTGGAGGTGCAGGACTACAGGGTGGCGACGGTTAACTTCGGCATGACGACCCTGAGGTCCGTCATAGGCGAGATGGAACTGGACGAGATACTCTACAACAGGCAGGCGATAAACGCCAAACTCAGGGACATTCTGGACAAGGAGACGGACAAGTGGGGCATAAAGGTCTCCGCCGTGGAGATCAAGGAAGTGGACCCATCACCGCAGGTCAAGCACGCGATGGAGGAGCAGACCTCCGCGGAGAGGGAGAGGAGAGCGGCCATACTCCGCGCGGACGGCGTAAAGCGCTCCGCCATTCTGGAGGCGGAGGGTAAGAAGAGGGCCGCCATTCTGGAGGCGGAGGGCGAGAGGATGGCGAGAATCCTCCGCGCGGAGGGCGAGAGACAGGCCATCATACTCAAGGCGCAGGGCGAGGCGCAGCGTCTCCGCATACTCAGCCTCGGCTCAGCCACCCTGGACCCGAAGGCCCTCACCGTGCTGTCCTTTGACACCCTGAAGACCATGGCAAACGGGAAGGCCACGAAGATCATCTTCCCGTTCGAGGTCACCAAACTCGTGGAGGGTGCGTCGGAGTACCTCGGCTCCGCGCGCACTGTAAGGGAGCACACGCCGGCCAGCATAGAAGAACTCCAGAGGGTCATAGGCACACCGGACGACGTCCTCGGGCCCATACCCAAGTACCAGGAAATAGAGAGGGATATCAAGGAGGGCGTCAAAAGCGCGTCCACGGGCTACAAGGACATAGACGCGGACAAACTGAAACTGTCCAAGGAGGAGATAGAGAAACTCGCCAAGGGCGAGGAGATAGAGTGACCGCGCCCATTTCCCCTTTTATTTCACCATGCCGGAGATAGATGTGTACGCCTGCTTCTACGACCTCGTCAGGCAGATACCCCGCGGCAGGGTCAGCACCTACGGGGCGCTCGCGCGTGCGCTGGGAGACGTAAGGGCCGCAAGGGCCGCGGGGGAGATGCTGGCGGAGAACCCTGACCCAAAGACAATCCCCTGCCACCGAGTGGTGAGGAGCGACGGCACGCTGGGCGGGTTCACGCACCCGGAGGGATTGAAGGAGAAGATCAGACGGCTGAGGGAGGAGGGCGTGGAGGTGCGAAACGGCAGGATCGTTGATTTCGAATCCGTGGTGTTTGAGGATTTTCGCACGTCATACCCCCTCAGGGCGCTCAGGGAGGAGCAGTTATCCCTCCGCTCCCTCGTCAAACTGGAGGACCGTCCGTTTGACGTCGTGGTGGGTGTGGACGTGGCCTATGCCGGACGGGACGCCTTTGGGGCGGGCGTCGCCATGAACCTGAGGGGCAAGGTCCTGGAGATACATGTGGTGAGGAAACGCGTTTCCATCCCCTACATCCCCACGTACCTCGCCTTCAGAGAGGAGCCCGTCGTGAGGGGCATAATAGAGCATTTCGGGAAAGACGCGGTTTACATGCTGGATGGAAACGGTGTGCTGCACCCGTACCGGATGGGTCTCGCCACCTGCGTGGGTGTGAAGAACCGCGTGGCCACCATCGGCGTGGCGAAGTCACTTCTGTGCGGCACCGTGAAGGACGGGGTTGTGTACCTGGAGGGGGAACCCGTTGGCGTTGAGATGAGGGGGCAGGGAAAGCCGATATACGTGTCGCCCGGGCATCTCATAACCCTGAAAACCGCCGCTGAAATAACTTTGAAACTGAGAAAATACAGGGTTCCCGAGCCAACCCGCCTTGCACACCTTGAGGCGAAGGCCTTCAGGGAACGAGAACTGCGGCGGCGACCACAGTGGTCCACTCACCCGGCTTTCTGACCACGGCGGTGGAGGTCACGTTCATCGTCATGAGTATCCTGTCGTCAAGTCTCCACGTCTCCAGCGATTCGTCCCACACAAGGTGATGGCCTATGCCGAGCGTGGAGGAGAGCATCTCCGCCGCCAGGTTCTCCGCGTATGCACCCGCCTCCTCCTCCGTCTCACCGAAGCTGTGATGCTCGCTCAGATAACCATACAGATTTCTGTCCTTTGGAACGGCAAGCCCTATGGAGGCGGATATCATGCGGTTGTACTCGTTGGAGGAGTTTCTCGCCAGCACCACAAAGACGATCTGGCCAGGGCGCAGATGCTTTATCCCCTCCTCCTTGTCCACAATGCGCGCGTTGGGCGGGAATATGCTGCTCACCTCAACGAGGTTGAACTGGGCTATACCCGCGTCGCGCAGTGCCCTCTCAAACGAGCCGAGCCGGCTTTCGTGGCGCCCCACACCCTTCGTGAAGAATACCTTGGTCGGGACGAACCCCATCATCTCAGCACCCTCGACGCCTTCGCGGTGACATATGCCTCATCGTCCACGTAAATCTCATCCGTGAGCTCCACGTGCCCCGTCACAAGCGGCCTGGGGCGGTCCACGAGCTCAACCCGCACGAGGGACGAGGAATAGAAGTCGGTGTCGGGCGGTGTGAGATCTCCGAGAATCTCGCGGAGCCGTATGTACACAGGGTACTCCTCAAGGGCAGCCCCTATGTTGCCCGTGTTGGGATAAGTGCTGAAGCGCCTCAGTATGTCCGTAATGGCGAAGTTCATGTCAAGCAGCATCCTCTCTATTTCCCTCCACTTCCGGAGGGAGGATTCCTGCGTTGTGAGGCCGAAGTACCCCGCAGAGCCCTCCCCTTTCAGTCCACTTGCGGCACGGGAGAGGAAGAGCCGTATGCCCGGCAGCGTCTCCACGGGGTCGGTGATGAACACATCGTACAGGCCGAGTATGTCGGGAGGCAGTTCTTCCCTCACATCGTAGGTTCCCGCCTCCACGGGGAAGCCGTACTCTTTGGCGGCTCCGTTTATGTAATCCACGAGCCGTTCATCTATTTCCAGAACCCTTACCCTGCGGGGAAGCCCGGTGGCGGCGAGCGCCAGACTCACGAGGTCATCGTCCCCTATGACGAGTATGTCCTTGCCCTCCAGGTCCCCCCTCTCGTAGATGAACGCCACGCGCAGCATGACGTCCTCGGGGGCTATGTACCCCTGGTCGTATTCCGTTACTGGCCTGGGCCTGCTCTCTGTGAGGGACAGATATGTCTCAAACGCCTCTACGAAGGCATCGTACACGATTCCACGACCGCGACACCTCTCACATCTCACCTCGGCCCGCGGGGCTATGCCCGCGTCCTCCAGCGCCATCTCGCCCTCCTCGGTGACGGAGAGCATTCCGTCGCGGTGCTCCACGAGCCCGTCCTCCAGCAGGGCCTTCAACTCGTCGCAGAGCGCGTGGAGGTCGTAATCATAGCGAGATATAAGTTCCCACACGCTCTGGGGCCGCTGGAGCTCCCGGAGTATAAGCAGTTTCTTCTTTAACATCTTTACCACGCTCTATGCGCACAACCTCAACCCTTGCGGGGTTGAACCTGTTTTTCAGATACCTGAACGCTTCCTCCGCCTGCTCCGGGGAGCCACATGTGTAGATATCCAGCGTTATGAGTCCGTGCTCGGGCCACGTGTGAAAAGAGATATGCGATTCCGCGAGAAGCACGATGCCGCTCGCGCCAAAAGGCCGAAACTGATAATAATCAGACGATATCTTGGTTAATTTAACATCCCTTACAGTATCTTCAAAAATGGGCTTCAGGTTCTCCACGTACGCCAGGATATCCCTGTCCACTCCGTAAAAGTCCGCGACGATGTGAATCCCCACTGTCATCGCCATCAACCTCCATTTCCTTTTCACCTCCTTTACGCTCGCCTAAGGGGAGGTTATATCCCCTCTCTATTTTAACCTTTCGTCTCCAACCCCGAAGACACATTCAGCAAAATTATTTTAACACATCTCCGCATACTTCCTCCATGCCCCACGCCACCTACGCGGAGCTGTGTCCCGTCTGCGGTGGGGACCTCTCCACGCGCGAGGTTGAGAGGGGCATGTGCAGGCGGAGACGCAGGGAAATCGGGTACGCGGAGGGGCGGAAGAGGGCGGAGGAGTTCTTTGAGTTCTTTGAAAAGTGCCTCGGGAAAAAGCCGAGGGCCATCCAGCGCATGTGGGCCCGGCGCGTGCTTGACGGCTACTCCTTCTCGGCCATAGCTCCCACGGGTATAGGGAAGAGCGTCTTCGGAACGATTATGGCGCTCTACCTCGCCACGAGGGGCAGAAGGAGTTATCTGATCCTCCCCACCGTGCCGTTGGTGAGGCAAACTGTGGAGCGGTTGAAAGAATACATGGAGAGGGCGGGCGTGGAGGACGTGCGCATCCTCGCATATCACTCCGGCCTGAAAAGGAAGGAGAGGGAGGAGGTAAAGGGCAGAATTGCCAGAGGCGATTACGATATCCTCGTGACGACCGCTCAGATGCTTTCCCGCAACTTCTCCCTTCTGAAGAGGAGGAGATTCCACTTCATATTCGTAGACGACCTAGATTCCGTCCTGAAGGGATCGAGGAACATTGAGAAAATACTCCTGCTGCTCGGGTTCAGCCCCGAGGACGTGGAGAGGGGTGAGGTATCCCAACGGCCCGTGGGCGTGCTTATGGTCTCCACCGCCACGGGCAGAGTGGGGGCGAACGTCTCCCTCCTCATGCGCCTTCTGAACTTCACGGCCGGCAGTTCCTCGGGCGCCGTGCGGAACGTCCTGGATATCTACGCCGGTGAGAAGGACACGGAGGCGCTGCGCCGTCTGCTGAAAACGATGGGGCCGGGCGGGCTGATATATGCTCCCACGGCGGAGGAGGCGCAGAAACTCATGAGGGAACTGAGCGACCTCCGCGTTTCCATCGCCACGGGGCCGGGGCCGGAGGTGGAGGCGTTTCGCGTGGGCAACGTGGATTACCTGATAGGGGTGTCCGCACCCTACGGCGTTCTGGTGCGAGGGATAGACATACCGCGGAGGATCAGATACGCCGTCTTCTGGGGCGTTCCGCGCTTTGAGATACATGTGGGCAACCTGGAATCGCTCCCGGACGGTATGCTGAGGGCCGTCGCCTCGGCCATGAGACGCGCCTCACCCCTCCTCCGCTCGTTTCTGGAGGGAAACGCGACAAAGGAGGAGGCGCTGGAGGAGATACGGCGGCTCGTGGCGGAGGGGGTTCAGCCGCGCGGTATGGCCCTGCGAGATGGACATATCGTAATACCCGATGTGAGGACCTACATCCAGGCGAGCGGACGGACATCCCGCCTGTATGCCGGGGGGATCACGAGGGGTGCGGCGTTCGTATTTGATGACGGAGACCTCGCCCGCGCCCTCGCCGAGCGGCTGAGGATGTACGATGCAGCGCTCACATCCATCCGCGAGGTGTCGCTGGAAGAGCTGAAAAAGGAGATAGACAGGGACAGGGAGAGACTGGCTGGGGCCATGGAGGAGAGGGAGGTCCTGGAGCCGCTTCTCCTGGTCATTGAGAGCCCGAACAAGGCGCGGCAGATCGCGAGGTTCTTCGGACGGCCGAGCGTGAGGAGATTCGGAGATGCGCTCGTATACGAGATATCCATAGGTGGGAAGGTTGTCATAATCGTGCCGACGCTCGGACACCTGGTGGACCTCGTGACCGACCGGGGCTTCCACGGGGTTGAGGTCGGAAGGGGTTTTCACCCGGTGTACTCCTACATCAGGCGATGCCGGGCGTGTGGACACCAGTTCACTGAAGGCACTGTGTGCCCGCGATGCTCATCCGCAGACGTCTACAGGGCCAGCGGGCAGATAGACGTTCTGCGCCGCATCGCCTACGAGACGGAAACGGTCCTCATAGGCACGGACCCGGACTCCGAGGGGGAGAAGATCGCGTGGGACGTGGGGAACCTCCTCCGCGGCTACGGGGTGCGCATACACAGGGTGGAGTTCCACGAGGTCACGCCCCGGGCGATCCTTGACGCCATAAACTCGCCGAGGGGTATTGAGGAGAAACTCGTGGAGGCGCAGATTGTCAGGAGGATAGAGGACAGGTGGCTCGGGTTTGAACTTTCCAGACGGCTCTGGGAGCGCTTCGGCAACAGGAATCTCTCCGCCGGACGCGCGCAGACGCCCGTGCTCGGATGGGTGATAGAGAGAGATAGGGAAAGCAGGGAGACCGTTGAGGTCTCCGTTGTGAGGGTATGGGGCCTCACGCTGAACGACGCGGTGGATGAGGTGGTTGTGGAGGAGGTGAAGGAGGAGAGTGTGCAGATAAACCCGCCGCCACCTCACACGACGGACACCATGCTTCAGGAGGCGTTCAGACGCCTGGGGCTGGGCGTCACGGAGACCATGAAACTCGCCCAGGAGCTGTTTGAGGCCGGCCTCATAACGTATCACAGGACGGACAGCACGAGGGTGAGCGATGCCGGTTTCAACGTGGCCCGCGCGTATCTCGGCGAGAGGTTCATGCCTCGCAGATGGGGCACGGGCGGCGCCCACGAGTGCATCCGTCCAACGAGACCTGTGGACGCGGGAGAGCTGTACGGCTACATGAAGGAGGGCATCGTCTCGGGGATGGATGAGTCGCACATAAATCTATACGACCTCATATTCAGACGCTTCATGGCATCCCAGTGCATCCCTGCGGAAGGTGTTAAACAGTTTGTCCGTCTGAACGCAGGGACCGAGGAGAGAATCGTGGAGGCGCACGGTGGTTTCCTGGATATATACCCCGAGTGGGTCGCCATCAAACCCCCTCTCCGTCCGGGGATGAGGGCACGGCCGGAGAAGGTCAGGCGGAGAAAGGCAGCGCCGCACACGCAGGCAACCCTCATCTCCGCGATGAAGGAGAGGGGAATAGGCAGGCCGAGCACCTACGCGGTTATCGTGGGTAAACTCTTCCAGAGGAGGTACGTGTACACCCGAAAGGGATATGTCCTTCCCACGCCCCTCGGCGTGAAGGTGCACAGGTATCTGGTGAGGAACTACGGGAAGTTCGTGTCGGAGGAGACGACAAGAGCGCTGGAGGAGAGGATGGCTATGGTGGAAAGGGGTGAGGTGTCCATGAACGACGTTCTGGGTGAGATTTACGCGGAGGTCATGGAGATAAAGGGGGGTGAACCGTGACGCTCATCATACCCGTTGACCCCGACAGGCCAAGGCCGGAGGAGACGCTGCGCGCGAAGGTTATGCTGGACAAATGCTCGCTGGCCGTGCTCCCCACGGACACCGTTTACGGGATAGTGACCCCCCTGGACTGCGAGGAGAGCGTCCGCAGAATCTATGAAGTCAAAGGGAGAAGTCCTGACAAGCCCCTGCCGGTCCTCGCGAGCATTTCCCAGGCCATGACGCTGTTCAGCGATGTCCCGCCGGCGGCAGAAGCGCTTATAAGGGCCTTCTGGCCTGGACCTCTCACAATAGTGCTTCCCGCTTCGCCGTCCGTTCCCGAATACCTAACCCGCGACGGAAAGGTGGGCGTGAGGGTCCCCGGATGCAAACTGGTTCTGGACATCTGCATGGCGCTCGGTCGCCCACTCGCGTCCACCAGCGCCAACCCATCTGGCGAGGAGCCGACCACGCTGGGATACAGGGTGATAAAGCAGTTCTACGGCACTGTGGACCTGATAATGGATGGAGGGGTGTACGGAACAGGGAAAGCGTCCACCGTCGTGGACCTGACGGACGGGGTGAAAATGATAAGGGAGGGGGCTCTCAGCCCGGAGGACATCGCGAGGGTCACGGGCGAGAAGCCGTTGCCGCCCTGAGAACCTCTTTCAGGTACTCCTCCTCGGGGAGTGCCCCCACGAACTGCACGTCCTCGTTTATCACCACGTGGGGAACGCTCATGACGTTCCACCTATTGGCCATCTCGGGGAACTCTATGGCCTCCACCATCTCGCCCGTTATCCTCTCGCTGGCCATGGCGAATTTATGTGCCATCGTCACGGCGCGGGGGCAGTAGGGGCATGTGGGGGTGACGAAGACGCGGATGTGTATCGGGACCTCTATTTCCTTGAGCGCCTCCACGGTGGACGGTTTGAGACCGGGATCCCGCGAGGAGACCATCTTTATGTCCTCCACGAGGCTTATGAACTCGTAGCCCGATGGGATGCCGGTGAACCTTATCCTCCCTCTGTAGGTGCCGTCCCCCGCCATCACGAGTATAGTGGGAGCGTTTTCCACACCCCACTCTCTGGCGGCCTCCGCGTCGGTGGAGATATCGTACTTCTCCACCGTTATCTTATCGCTCAACTCCGCGATCTCCTCGCATATCATGACCGTCTCCCTGCAGTACCTGCAGGCGGATGCGCCGGACGTGAATACGACGAGTTTCACATCGCCCTTAAGCGTCTTCTCAAATTCCTCTTTCAGCGTTTTCCGATCCGACTCCTTGAGCAGCGGCATTCAGCACACCTCTGTGCATTCATCCGCACACCGTATAAAAAGATTGCTGGCCGGAGTTGTCCCATGGGGCGGTGAAAACGGTGTGCATTGCGCGTAGACGGTGTCAATCCTTTGTCAGCATGGTGGCCATCTTTCCAAAGGCCGCCTCAACGCTCTCCCCTGTTTTTGCGCTCGTGAAGTAGTAATATCGTGCACCTATCTCCTTCGCCACCTCTGCGACCTCACGGGCGGTGTAAGCCCGCTCGTCCCTGAGGTCGGCCTTGTTGACGAGGAGAACCTTGGGGAGGCGAACTTTCACGACCTCCTCCGCCACGCGAACCCATTCGGGCACGCTCTCAAGCGTCTGTTGTTGCGTCCAGTCCGCAACGCATATCAGAGCCGACGCCCCGTAAAAGTACGACTGGCTCAGAACCTCGCGGAACTCGTGGCTCCCCATGATGTCCCACAGCATGAGGGTCACCCGTCTGGCGCCCACCCGAACCTCCTTTTTGTGCACGTTGGTGCCTATCGTCTGGATGTACTTATCGCTGAAAACATCGTAAACGAACCGTGATATGAGGGATGTCTTCCCCACCCCCTCATCGCCGACGATGTTCACCTTGAACTTGTACTCCATACAGAAACAGATGGGCGAGTACGTTAATAAAGTTTGTGAGGGTCACAGGGGACGAACCCACACCCTGAGGCGCATCCCCTCCACGGTCCATTCCCTTTCCTCGCCGTTCACCGGACCCTCCGCCATGCTCCTCGCCTGCACCTCTCCCGCGATGTAGTCCCTGTATTCCTCTATGGCCCTCTTCAGATCCCCATCCGCCTCGTAGCCCACCTCTATGGGCTGGTCGAATTTGAGGTCCATTTCCTTTCGCATCGTCTGGATTCTCCGCACCACGTCGCGCATGAGACCCTCCAGCCGCAGGTCGTCCGTTATCTCCGTGTCCAGGTAGACCGAGATGCCCATGTCCTCTATCACCGCAGCGGTCACGTGCTCCGGTGGAACCTGCACTATGGAGACGTCTTCCTCGCGTATCTCGTATCCCTCCACGTTCGCGACGCCCCTCTCCCTCAACTCCTCGGCGAGGCGACGCGGGTCCGCGCGCGCGATGGCCTCCGCCACGGCCCTCGCCTCCTTCCTGTAGCGCGGCCCGAGGGACTTGAAGTTGGGGGTGACTCTCACCTCCATTATCTCCTCCGCGGAATCCAGGAACTCTATCGCCTTCACGTTCAGTTCATCTTTTATTATCTCCTCGAACTCCTCCACCGCGGCCCTCTGCGCGGGGGAGCACACGACAGTGACCTTTCTCAGCGGCTGTCTGAGTTTGACGTTCGCCTCCTGCCTGGCCCTCCTGCCCGCCTCGGCTATGCGGATGGCGATGTTCATCCTTTCCTCCAGAGTCCGGTCTATGGCTTCCACATCCGGCTCGGGGTAGAAGTCCAGGTGCACGCTGTCCCGGCCACCCATGCGCCTTACCAGGTTCTGGTACATCTTCTCCGCGAAGAAGGGCGCGAAGGGTGCGAGCATCTTGCACATCTCCGAGAGGGCGGTATACAGGGCGCTGTAGGCGCTCTTCTTATCCTCATCCATTCCCTCGCGCCAGAAGCGACGACGGGAGCGGCGGAGGTACCAGTTGCTGAGGTCCTCTATGAAGGCCTCTATGGCCCTCATGGAGAGATGCGGCTCGAAGGAATCCAGGCCCCGCCTCACCTCCACTATGGTGGAGTTGAGCCGGGATATGAGCCACCTGTCCAGCACGCTCTTGGGGGTCGTCAAATGCTCCACGTTGAAGCCGTCCAGATTTGCATTGTTCACGAAGAAGTAGTAGACGTTCCAGAGCGTGCCCAGCGTGCGCCGCGCGTAATCCTCCACGAGATGCGCGGATACCCTTCTATCCTTCCAGGGGGGCGTGGAGTAGAAGTACACGCGGAGCGCGTCCGCGCCCACGGATTCCATGATCTCCATGGGGTCAACCACATTGCCCCTGCTCTTGCTCATCTTCTCTCCCTTCTCGTCCAGCACGAGGCCCAGAGTCAGGACGTTGAGATACGCGGGCTGGTCGAAGAGCAGCGTGGATATGGCCAGGAGGGTGTAAAACCAGCCCCTCGTCTGGTCTATGGCCTCGCAGATGAAGTCCACGGGGAAGTGCTTCCTGAACTCCTCCTCGTTCTCGTAGGGGTAGTGCCACTGTGCGAAGGGTGCGCTGCCCGAGTCAAACCACACGTCTATCAGGTACGGCTCCCTCTTCATAGGTTCACCGCACTCCGGACAGGGTATGCTGAGCTCGTCCACCCACGGACGGTGAAGTTCGAAGTCCTCCGGCTCTCCCTCAAACCCGGCCCGCCTCAGGAGGTCATCCTTCCCGTCGGGGATGTAAACGTGGCCCTTCGGGCATGTCCAGAGAGGGAGGGGGGTGCCCCAGTACCTGTTCCGGGACAGGGCCCAGTCCTTCACATCCTCTAGGAAGTTCCCGAACCTCCCGTGCTTCAGGTGCGCGGGCTTCCAGTTTATGCCCTCGTTGTTCTTCAGAAGCGAGTCGCGGACCTCGGTCATCTTTATGAACCAGGTGTCCAGCGCGTAGTACAGCAGGGGTGTGTCGCACCTCCAGCAGAAGGGGTATGTGTGGGTGACCGTGCCGGCGCGCACGAGTTTCCCGTTCTCCCTCAGCCATGCGATTATGTGGGGGTCTGCGTCCTTCACAAACATGCCCTTCCAGGGCGTCTCCGTGAACTTGCCCTCCTCGTCCACCGGCTTGACGACCCCGACCCCCTCCGCCCTGCAGAGGTCGTGGTCCTCCGCGCCGAAGGCGGGGGCGATGTGCACTATGCCCGTGCCCTCCTCCGTGCTGACGAAATCACCGTGGACAACGCGAAGCGCGTTCTCCGGCACCTCCACGAATGGGATGAGCTGCTCGTATCGCTTCCCTATGAGTTCCTCGCCCTTCATCTCCCTCAGCACCCTGGCGCCGGGGAGTGCCTCGCTCAGCCTTGCCTTCGCGAGGTAGTACCTCTCGCCCCCGCTCTCCGCCAGGACGTAATCTATGTCCCGGCCCACCGCGAGCAGCACGTTGGATGGGAGCGTCCAGGGCGTGGTAGTCCACACCAGGAAGTGGGCGTCCTCATCCCGAATTTTGAAGCGGACGTATATGGAGGGGTCCTCCGCCTCTCTGTACCCCAGCGCGACCTCGTGGCTGGAGAGGGGCGTGCCGCACCTGGGGCAGTAGGGAACGACCTTGTAATCCTTCACCAGCAAACCCCTCTCGTATATTCTCTTCAGGGCCCACCAGACGCTCTCTATGTACCTGTCCTCCATGGTGATGTAGGAGTTATCGTAATCCAGCCAGAAGCCGATGCGGGTGGACATCTTTATCCATTCATCCTTGTAGCGGAACACGCTCTCCCTGCACATCCTGTTGAACTTTTTGACCCCAAATCTCTCTATGTCCTTCTTGGTCTTGAGGCCGAGGGCTTTCTCCACCTCTATCTCCACGGGGAGGCCGTGGCAGTCCCACCCGCCTATCCACGGGCTGACGCGGTAGCCCTGAAGGGACATGTAGCGGAGGAAGAGGTCCTTCATGGCGCGGGTGAGCGCGTGGCCTATGTGTGGCATCCCGTTGGCCGTGGGCGGTCCCTCCACGAAGCGGAAGATCTTTCTGCCGCGCCTGTCCTCCCGCACCCTTTCGAAAATCCTCTCCCTCTCCCAGAACTGGAGTATCTCCTTCTCAAGTTCGGGGAGACGAAGCGTACCCGGGACGTCCTCGAAGGGCTTGCTGGCCATCTCCTTACCTCCGACGGTGGCAACAGGCAGGGGTTATATAAACGTTTTCGGTGTCTCTTCAGGTCGCGGGGGAAGATTTTTAATTCTGACAGCCCACAGATCCCCTGAGCGGGGGGCGAAACCTGTGGAGGCAATACCTGAGGCAAACCGCTTCGTTTATTTACACCCCGGGATATACACAGATATGTTCAGGGTGAAACTTCACCATTCGGTGCCATCGTACATAGCCGGGCAGGAGGAGATCTGCGTCTCCGCGAGGAGCAGGAGCGAGGCGCGGCTCATCGGGGACATCGTGGCCCACGCCAGGTCGCTCCTCGGCGGGGACTACACGGTCATGGAGGTGGTGGAGGGGGAATGCGAAGGTGCCTGGACGCTGAATTCGGCTCTCAGGTACGCGGGCTCGTCGCTCCTCAGCTTCATCCCGCGTGGTCTGAGAGAGCCGCTCAACTGGGAGAGGATAGAGAGATACGCGGACCCCTTCGCCCGGCTTGAGAGGATACGGGCGCTGAAGGAGGACGTTGAGCGGGTGGGCGGCCCCGCGGTCTTCTTTGACCTCACGGGGACGCTCACGCTCCCCGAGAGCGAGAGGGAATCGCTGAACGCCATGTACCGCGCCCTTGGGCGCACATTTTCCTGCGACCCGGAGACGCTGCAGCACGCCGTTGAATCGTACAGGCAGCCCATCGTGGAGAGGAGGCACATAGAGTACAGGCCCATGCGCGACCTCATAGCGGAGGGCGTGGAGAGGTTCCTCGGAAGACCTCTGGGCGATGAGGAGAGGGAACTCATCAGGAGGGAATACATAAAGGCCCACGTGGAGAACCTGCGCCTGAGGGAAAGGGCGCGCGAGGCGCTGGAGGAGGCACGGGAGTTCGCGGTCCACGTGGGCGTGATCTCCGACGCGGACAGGGATTACCTGAAGGAGGTTCTCAGAGCGCTGGAGATTGCGGACCTCCTTGATTCATGGACCTCGGCGGAGGAGGCGGGTGTGGGGAAGCCCACTCCGTGGATATTCTCCGTGGCGTGGTCAAAGGTGTGCTTCATAAGCCCCGTCGGCTACATCGGCGATTCGGAGATGCGGGATTACAGAGGCGCTAAAAAGTATGGATGGAACGCCTATCTGGTTAGAAGCGATATGGACCTCCTCAGGGCCGTGGAGATTATAAGGGCTGGTGGGGCCGACCGGATTTGAACCGGCGACCACCTGGTTATGAGCCAGGCGCTCTGCCAGGCTAAGCTACGGCCCCCCGTGGGGGAGATATGCGGAAGGGTTATTTAACCGTTTTCGTGGGACACGCGCGATTCCGCACCTTTCACGATAAGGAAACGAGTATTACAGGCCACGATCAAAATCCCCTCCTTCCCCAGCGGCAACTCGGCGAGAATCTCGCCCGTTTGCGACACAGCGAGCGCGCCTCCGAACGTCCCCTCATCCAGTTCCCTGCGTCCCAGCGTGTTCACCATGAGGACCGTGGCCCCCGTTCTGACCGCGCGCCTCACGTAGTGTGCCCTCTCCGCCCTCCACGCCTCCTCATCCCACAGCCCGGAGGCAAAGCACCTAGAGAAGGGATACAGGAGGAGGTCCACACCCCTATCCCTCACACGATGAACGAGGGCGTCTTCAAACAGGTCCCCGCATATGAGAAAGGCGACCCTTCCCAGATCAGTGTCTGCCACGGGCAGAGTTTCACCCTCACGGTACACTTCCGGATCCGCGTCAGGCCCATGCCAGCCCGGGGTTATGCGTCGGTAATGGAGTGCAATTTTGCCGCACCTGTCAATAAGAACGGCAGCGTCGTAGAGAGTGTTCCCATCCCTTTCCAGAAAGCCGAGGGCGATGTTAGTCTGTTTTTCACTCGCGGCATGTCTTAATTCGCAAATTTCCGGCGAGGTGATCCCCACCCCCAGCCGAAGGTCTTGCTCCGGGACATCCCTGTTCACAAGCCCCGTGAGGGCGGCCTCGGGGAACACTATGAGGTCCACCCGTCCGCACTCCTCAACCGCGTGAAGAATTTTCGCCACGTTTTCCCCGCGGTTAGGGGACAGTTTGAACACGACAAGCGCCGCTCTCATTTCACCGGCGCAAGAGGGCGAAAACACAAAAAGTTTTTCTCCGTGCGCGAGATGTCTTACCATGGTGAGGGGAAAAGCTGGATTGGCGGTGGGAGCCGCTCTCTTGGCGCTGTCGTGCTTCGTTCTTTTCATGGATATGCTCTCCACGGGAGTTTTTCTCGCCTCCATGGCTCTTGTGACCTTCGCCATGTCGGTGATGACGGGGAGAAACATCGCTTTCCTGATGCACGACTCCGCCGTTCTTAAGAGGAGAAGCGGGAGGGAATTCTCCCCAAAGGGTCTAATATCCATCTGGATGCTCCTGTTCATAACGGCGGTCCTGATATACACCGTGACGAGCACGGTATTCTTCAAATCCATCGCCCTCGCGATCGCCGGGCTTACATTCTCGTTTCTCGGGCTGATTCACTCCACCTCCGCCCTCGTTGGCTCGTACCTGATATTCAGATATCACTCAGACAGACACCCTGACAGATTCTATTCATCGTGGGGGCGGAGGATGGAGAAGATGGCAGGGATGCGAAAGGCCTTGATGGACAGGGGTATGGAGATGTTCACGCGGCCTTTCCAGTGACTTTCACGGGGTCGGACTAGACCCGGCCCCTAGTTGGTATTCATTACACGCTATGGTAGAGTATTCATAAAGGGCCATCCGAATTTCCCCTCGTGCCTACATGACAGTTTCATTCCCCTCCCCCAGAGCATACGTTGGGAATTTCAATCCCACCATGGTCTGATTCTAACTGGATAGGTATGTTCGTCGTGGCGCTGTGGACGCTCATGAATTTCAATCCCACCATGGTCTGATTCTAACAGTCCGAGTGTTGGGGATGCGTGGCTGAACACGTCAGAATTTCAATCCCACCATGGTCTGATTCTAACCAACGGGAATAAGAGGAAGATAGTTGATAAAACTTTCGTCAAATACTTATTCTGATAAAACCCGTTTTTATCACCAGTTAACCTATTTTGTGACGAATCGCCGGTAAGCCCCTCCATTTATAAAGATCCGTCACAGAATTTCAGACAAACGTCAGATAAAATGTGAAGAGATGGTGCTCCGGCCGGGATTTGAACCCGGGTCGTCGGCTCGAAAGGCCGAAATGCTTGGCCGGGCTACACCACCGGAGCACGCATGTGCGAAGGTGTGCCTGCCCGCGAAGCGGGGCTTGGCCACCGGAGCGTAGCGAACGGTGGTAAACCCCTGATGGGGTGAAACCACCGGAGCACGCATGCGCGAAGGTGGTCCACACCCGCAGGGAACGTAGACCACCAAGTGGCCCGCATGGGGCTAAGAGCTTTTGGTATATTAGGATTGTGGATGGGGGAAGGCACGCACGCTGGAGGAACGCACTCCGCTCTGGGTCTGAACTCTCAGGTAAAACATCAACCACCGCCCCATTCGTGGGCCGCACCGACCCCAAATTCACGTTCCCGTGCATGTGCATCCAGGAATTCCTGGATTGATGACCTGCATCTGGGCGTCAGCGCGTCTCCGTAGTGTTCTGTGAACCTACGCAGAAATCCGAGCAGAGTGTCTATGTGGACAAAACACGAAATGTTTCTCCACTCCCCATCCCTCAAAATTATTGAGATGCGATAAACGTCCCAATTTTTCTCAAATATATCATCGCTTCTCTCTATGCGCACATCGCCCACGTCATCCACGCGAATCACTCTTTTGAAATTCAGTCCATTTATTATTTCAATCTCTATGGGGCGCATTTCCACCTTTTTGCAGTTGAAATGGGACCTGATGAGGTATCCGCAAAGCAATCCGATGAACATAGAAACGGTGAAGAGCATGAATGCGTGTATGAGCGCATGGAGTTTGCTGTGAATGGCGGCGTATATCAATATAAATACGGACGATACCGCAGATAGTAAAATAAAACAGGGGACAATCAATCTCCTGAATAACAGAATCCTTTCCTTATCTGTAAACATTTCCACAGTGACCGTCCCTCCTTCCAGGCGCTCATCCATCTCAACATCCCCCCGGGACGTCAGCAAAACGCCGGCGAAAGGCACGCATTGACCACGCGCATTTCAGCCATGGTCTCCCACGGTATTTTTACTTTTCCCATGACCACGGGGGCGAACCGTTATATACGGGCGGGCATTTTCATAGAAAGCAATGATAGACATCCGGCTGCTCCGCGAGAACATAGACGTTGTGAGGGAGTCCATCAGGAAACGGGGCGGGGACCCTTCCCTGGCGGACGAGACCCTCTCGCTGGACATACGTTGGAGGGAACTCCAGAGGGAACTGGATTCCCTGCGGCACAGGAGAAACGTGCTGAGCGTTGAGATCGGGAAGATGTTCCGGGAGGGGCGCAGGGAGGAGGCGGAGCGACTGAAGGAGGGGGTCCGGGCGCTGAACGCGAGGATTGAGGAGGTTGAGAGGGAGACGGAGCGAGTCAAGCAAAAAAGGGACCTGATGCTCCGGCGAATTCCCAACATAATACATCCGGATGTGCCTGTGGGCGAGAGCGAGGAGGACAACGTGCCGGTTCGCTTCTGGGGAAAGGCGCGGGTTCAGGAAATCCACGTGGGGGACTTCCTCGCGGCCACGGGGGGGAAGATGGATTACGAGGTCATCCCGCACGCGCTGAAAAGCCACGTGGATCTGCTCCCGGCCATGGACCTGGCGGACTTTGAGCGGGCCGCGAAGGTTGCGGGAGCGCGGTTCTACTACCTGAAGCGGGACCTGGTGATTCTGGAGATGGCCCTGGAGAGGTTCGCGCTGGATTTCCTCGTTGAAAAGGGTTACATCCCCGTCAAACCGCCCCTTATGATCAGGAGGGGGGCCATGGAGGGTGTCACCGACTTCGCCACCTTTGAAGAGATGATTTACGGGGTGGAGGGGGAGGACCTCTACCTCATAGCCACGGCGGAGCACCCCCTCGCCGCCATGCACATGGGCGAGATACTTGAGGAGAAGGCCCTCCCGATGAAATTCGCCGGCATAAGCCCCTGCTTCAGGAAGGAGGCGGGGGCACACGGGCGCGACACCAAGGGCATATTCAGGGTTCACAACTTTGACAAGGTGGAGCAGTTCGCCATAGCCAGACCGGAGGAATCGTGGTCCATACTTGACGAGTTCGTGGAGAACGCGGAGGAGATTTACAGGCGGCTCGGCCTGCCCTACAGGGTCGTGGAGATATGCTCGGGCGAACTCGGAGCGGTCGCGGCGCGGAAGTACGACATAGAGGTGTGGATGCCCGTTCAGGGGAAGTTCAGGGAGGTCGTGAGCGCGACTAATGCCACCGACTACCAGGCACGCCGGCTGATGATAAGATACCGCACTCCTGATGGATTCGTTCCCGTCCACACGGTCAACGCGACGGCCGTGGCCACGACGCGCACCATGGTGGCCATAGTGGAGAACTTCCAGGACGAGGAGGGCGTCATCCACATCCCGCGTGTGCTGAGGGAGTACACAGGGTTTGACGCGATACGCCCGGGGGGTGATTGACGTGGTGCTGGGCGAGGCAATGGCAGAGGTTGCCTATCAGGCCTACGAGAGGTTGCTCCTGGAGGAGGTCAAGAAGGGACCCATTCCGCGCCACGTGGCCATCATCATGGACGGCAACAGGCGCTTCGCCCGTCTGTTCGGTATGGACTCCATAGAGGGTCACAGAAAGGGCCGGGAGAAGCTGGAGGAGGTGCTGGAATGGTGCCGTGACCTCGGAATAAGGATACTCACCGTCTACGCCTTCTCCACCGAGAACTTCAAAAGGAGGGAAGAGGAGGTCCGGTACATAATGGACATGCTGAGAGATGGTCTCTACCGCGTCGCGGACGACGAGAGGACGCACAGATACCGCATAAGGGTCAGGGTGATAGGAAGGAAGCACCTGCTCCCGGAGGACGTCAGAAAGGCGGCCGAGTACGCGGAGGAGCGGACGAAGGACTACAGCGATTTCCACCTCAACCTCGCTGTGGCCTACGGGGGCAGGCAGGAGATCGTGGACGCCATAAAGAAGATCGCGGAGAAGGTGAAGAGCGGCGAACTGGACGTGGAAGACATAGACGAGGACGTTGTGAGACAGCATCTCTACACGGAGGACCTCCCCGACCCGGACCTCATCCTCAGGACATCGGGGGAGGAGAGGATATCCAACTTCCTGCTGTGGCAGTCCGCGTACTCCGAACTATACTTCTCCGACATTTACTGGCCCAACTTCAGGAAACTGGACTTCCTGAGGGCCATAAGGGACTATCAGCGGAGGGAGAGGAGGTATGGGCGTTAGGGTCCTTTTCATAGCATTGCTACTTATTGTTCCCACCATCGCCTCGGCACGGACGTGTTATGTTCAGGATATGAATTCGTACGAAGCGGGCTATGCGGAATTCCAGGAGAGCGTGATATCCTCACTGCCATCAAATGTGAGTGTTGTTGGGAATCCGCTCGGGGGTGCGGTGATAGCGTGGAACAGTAACTCCGCCACGCTATACACGGAGAGGGGAACGGTGAATGTGGAGGGGCCTGTGAGGTCAGCCGGCTTCGTTTACAACACGACGCAGTACTGGTACGTGGAGAGGGAGTCGGGCCTCTGCGAGGTGTACGACATCTCCGGCGAACTCGCTGGAGAATACCATGGACCCACCGTGCTTCACCGCGGCGAGATACTCGTCGTCTCCCTGAACACATCCATGGATCGCACGGAAATCTGGTATGGGGTTAACGGGACTGCTAGGGTTCGCTATGAGATGCCGTGGGACCCCGAGTGGTTCATGCCTGTGTATGGTGGCCTTGTGGCGGTCTCGGGAGGGAGAGCGATTTACCACAACGGCACGGTCCATGAACTTCCCGTGGATGACGTGGAGAAGGTCATACCCACGCCCTTTCGTCCCGGCGGAGAACCGATGTTCATAGCACTCACGACGCTTTATGAAGAGGGCGTGAAGGAGTACATATTCAGGTTCGTCACCCCGCGGGAGGTGCTCGGCTCGCTTAAAACGTTCACCCCTCCCATCGGGTACGCCTTTGGGGCGAACGGCACGGTTGTCATAGCCGACCGGACGCACATGTACATTTTCAGAAACATATGTGAGCCCTTCATAAAGGTGAAGCACAGCTTCTCCTTCATAACAACATGGAACTTCACAGAGGGTGTTCTCGCAGCCGTGGAGGGCGAAACGCTGATCTCCATGCGCATCTGGCCGGGAAAGGTCCTCGCGTGGGGCACCGACGTGGACGGGGACGGTGTTCTGAGAGACGAGGATGCTGACGACGACGGCGACGGGATGCCGGATGCGTGGGAGGAGAGGCACGGGCTGGACCCCTGGACGAACGACTCCGTCATGGACGGCGACGGTGATAAACTCACGAACTACGCAGAATATCTGTTCGGCACAGATCCCTCGTCCCCCGACACCGACGGCGATGAACTGGACGATTACCTGGAGTTTGTCCTGGGTACAAACGGGACCAATCCCGACACGGACGGCGATGGGCTGACGGACGGATATGAGGTGCGCGCGGGGACCGACCCGCTGGAGCCGTTGGATGCAGGCCCGGCGAGCGCCGGAGTGTCCATGACAGTCCCCGCGCTCGTCCTGGGGCTGGCTATGGCGTTGCTCTCACTTGCATTTGCGACGTGGAAAAAGTATAAATAACTGCCACGTGTATTATTCAGCAGAGTGAAGGTGGCCGTCGAGATAACAGATTTCCGGAAAGGATACCTGCTGATGAAGGAACTCAGGGAGCGTGAAATACCCTTTTCCATGTACGCCCCAGGTGGCAGTTATGAATACATCCTCACCACATCGCATCCCCGCGGTGAGAACTGGATATATGTGGACGACCCCGTGAGGGCGGTCAGGCACCTTCTCCTGAAGATGCGCGGGAAGGAGCGACTGCGCGAGCTGTGGATAGGAATAGACCCCGGTCTTACACCCGCGGTGGCCGTCGTGGGCGACAGAGTTCTTCTGGAGAGGACCATAGCGAGGGATGTCAGAAATGTGGTCCCCCTCGTGGACGAGATGGTTGATTCATACCCCGCCGAGAGGGTTGTGGTCAAGGTGGGTTCCGGCGACCGGCTGAGGAGAAATGCCCTCGTTAATATGCTGATCAAGAGGTACGAGGTTATGCTGGTGAGCGAGCGCAACACCTCGGAGGGCGCCAAAAAGTCCGTGAGGGACCTAAACGCTGCGGAGAACATAGCCTTTGCCGAGGGCCGCATTTTGCATGCCCCTCTGTCTACTGAAGTCAGCGACGGCGACCTGAAAGAGATCCAGCGCATGAGCAGGGTGGCGAGCGGCGGACGCATCACGATACCCAGGGCCCTTGCCAGGCGCGTTGCTCTGGGGGAGATAACCCTGGAGGATGCCCTTCTGATGTCCGGGGGTGGTGACCCTGTGCGATGACCCTGCCATAACGGGCAAACTGAGGAATCTGGCGCTGGTCATGAGCGCGAGCATACCCACGGAGGTGGTATGGAGGGGCAGGAAGTACCGCGTGAGGGAGATGCTTCTGGAAGCGCTGGAGGACCCCCACGCCCGGTACAGGGTTAAGGAGGAACTGGAGGCCGTTGAAAGGGAAATGGAACTCGCCGTTCTGGAGGTTGAGTGCGATGAGGCCGAGAGGCTCATCCCGCTGGCCCTCGGAATAAAGCGCGCCGTGGTCATACTCAAGGAACCCCCTTCCGAGACGTCCGAAATAGAGGACATAAAGAGGTGGCTAAAATTCGGAGGGGGGTTGATAAGGTGAAGCGCCCCGTCTCCCTTACGTACTCGCCTAAGCACATATACCACCATTTCCAGGGGATACCCGAAAACCCTGAGCGCATAGAGTCAATAATAAAATATATCCGAAAACAGGGCTACTTCTCCAGATATCCCCTTAAATACGTGGAAATAACAGAGCCCGCGTCCTACGAGGATGTCGTGAAGGTGCACGACGAGGGATATCTCTCCTTCATAGAGGAACTGTGCTCCCGGGGTGGAGGTTTCATCGGCGACAGCACGTATTTGAACAGGTTTTCCTTCATGGCGGCGCTGATAGCGGCCAACGCGTGCATCGCGGCGGTGGACGAGGTTCTGGACACACCCTCCGTCTCCGCCTACGCCCTCGTCAGGCCCCCCGGCCACCACGCCTCCAGGAGCACCTACGGCGGCTACTGCATAATAAACAATGCGGCGGTTGCGGCTGAGTACCTCCTAGGTCGGGGCATATCCCGCATAATGATCATAGACTGGGATGCCCACGCAGCGCACGGCACGATGGACATATTCTACGAGAGGGACGATGTGTTCCTCATTTCCATACACCGGGATCCCCGCGGGTACTATCCGAACGACGGCTTCGTCCACCAGGTGGGGAGGGGCAGGGGTGCGGGATGCACGGTGAACATCCCGATGCCCCGCGGAGCGGGCGACGCCGAGTACTGGATGGCATGGGACGAGATCGTTGAGCCTCTGGTCCGCGAGTACGAGCCGACCTTTGTCATAGCGGAGAACGGATTTGACGCGCATCACTCACACACCGATGTGGGGCTGACATTGACGTCCTCATTCTACTACGAGGTCGTGGAGCGCATCCATGGGTGGCGGATACCCTTTGCGGTTCTACAGGAGGGCGGTTACACCTCCATGAACAGATATCTGGCCGAGAACCTCATATGCGGCCTATTGGGGCTCGAGAGGCCCAGGGTTCCCTCGTCGCTGGACATTTCCTCCAGGGTGGTGATGGAGAACCGCGTCCGCCGGCAGGTGATAGAGACCGTCAAGAAGGTCAAGTCGGCTCTGTCGCCCTACTACGACCTGAGGTGATGCACGTGGAAATAGTCCTGAGGAAAACCTATCTGCGCGGCGATGAGATACTTGAGGGCGTTGAGATACACGAGGCCGGCAGGGTTAGATTCTACTCGTACTCCTACCGCATAAGGAAGGGCGGGAGGTGGGTGACCATAATCCGGTGGGACAACTTTGAGGGCATGCCCCACTTAGACCGGTACGACGAGAGTGGCACCTTCATAGAGAGCAGGCCGACGGAGGAGAAGAAGTACGAGGAGGTCTACACCCTCGTGAGGAGTTTCAGAAGGGGGATATCCTCCGTGGAGGAAATTGAGCGGCTGTGAGGCGATGCGGATATGAGGCTGGTGGTGAAGAAGGTTTACGAGCGCACCGACGTGGAACTGCTCCAGAGGTATTTCAGGAAGGTTTACGGGAGGTGGGAAAAGGTCAGGAGCATCGCAAAAACGCAGAAGTGCACGCGTCCTGAAGTGGTGGACGTCTACATGATCTGGGACGCTCTGAGGAGGGGTGCCAGCATCAGGGAGGAGGTGTACGTACATGATCCGAGGGTATTCAACGCCCTGACGAGGCGCAGGGTTGAACTCATTGAATTCCTCAACAGGAACAGACCCATATCGCTCAAAAACGCGGCCGAGAAAATGGGGCGCGATTACAAGAACGTGTACGATGACTTTCGCTCGCTCTCGGAGTTCCAGATAGTCACCCCCCTGAAGGCCGGCAACAGGGTGACCATGGTGGGGCGGGTCGTGAACATCTCTGCTGACCTAGAATAATTACAAATTATACCATAGCATATGCTGAATAAATCTGCCCAAAGTTTTTACAAATTAAACCATAATTAAAAATCGGCGCCTTTTTGACGAAAATTATATATGGGGTGATGGACATACGTATCCTGTGGTCGGAGGAAAAGGCATGAGGGTGCACAGGATAGGCAGGGCGGCGGTTCGCATCCGGACGGGCGACATAACCATAGCCATAAACGATGATCTATACCTAGGTGACCGTGGACTGTACGTGCAAAGGGACGATGATACCTTCTACCTGATACCCTTTGAAAAAATTGAGAGGGTCGTGAGGCACGACGAGGGGCTGTCGCTGAGAACCTCGGAGGACGTGGAGGTGGAGGTTCGCGGAAGAAATAACATATTGCTATCAAGCGTGGCTCATCTTCTCATGCCTTATGTGTGCGCGGAGGTGGGGTGCTGATGACCAGCATAGCCCGTCTCATAGCGACCTTCGGAAAGCTGACCGAAATAGAGGCGGCCATAAACGCCGCTGTGATCAAGTCAAAGGTCCCCCTCAACGAGATACGCGTCATGCTCAGGAGCATGGTCCCCGCCCAGGCGGAGAACACGCCCCTGCACCAGTACATACGCACGATATTCCAGGACATAGGGATAGGCACGCTCAGGGTCGTCCGGACGGATCCGTTCAGGTGGGTTTACTCCATACCTGACTCCCAGATACCCTCTCTCTTCCCCGATGTGAGGGGCAAAACGTGCTACGTCACCTCCGATGCGATAAAAATCTTCTATGAGAAGGCGCTTGAGATACCCTCTGAGGTGCGCGAAATACGCTGCAGAAACGAGGGCGCAGAGTCCTGCGAGTTTGAGGTCAGGATGCAACCCCTCGCGGTCTACAACTCCATAATTGACGAGGTGGACATGAGCATACTCAAAACCCTGAAAGACGGCGGTGAGGTTGACAGGGAGAACGAGGAGGTGGCCTTTCGGCTGGAAATACTCCGCACCTATCGTCTGCTGGGCGAGGGCTACCGCATAACGGACATAGGCGTGAAGTTCCTGGAGTACCGCAGCAAACTTCCCCCCGCGGAGGATAGGGAGCGGCCCTGGAAGACCCTCACAGAGGCGAGCGAGGTTGCGGCCTCGGCGCGGTCGTTTGCCGAGGCGTTCTCAAAGGCCGTGGGTGAGGGCGAGGTTGTGGAGATAGTTGATGAGAGCAAGGTAATCAACGTCATTGAGGAGGCGAAAAGCAGCAAAAGCTTCGCCGAACTCCTGGCGAAGAGCCTCAAGGAGGTGAGTGAGGATGACGAATGGTAGGATACCTTCCGGGATATACGGACTTGACAGGTTGATTGAGGGAGGGTTCAGGGACAAAACGGCGAACGTCGTGGTCGGTTCCAGCGGTACCGGCAAGACCACATTTGCGATACAGTTCATAATGCACGGCATAGAGAACGGCGAGCAGGGTCTTTACATAAGCCTCGAAGAGTCGCCTTCCCAGATCATGGAGGAGGCGGCGCTGATGGGCTTTGACATGGAGAAGCACTACGAGGAAAATCTGTTCTTCATACATCTGAAAGGGCAGAACTTCAAGAAGATGATAGAGGAGCAACTTCCAGCCCTCGTTAAGGCGAGGAGCGACTACCTCATAAAGACGAGGGTCGTGGTGGACCCGCTGACGCCCGTGATATGGGCCACGCCGGATCAACTGGAACAGCGCGAACTCATAGGCAAACTCTTCTACACGGTGAAGGAACTGGGCGTGGTGCTGGCCACAGTGGAGGAGCATGCGAAGCCCGGCGAGACGATAGGCGAGGATGTCCTGATCCCGGTGTACCTCTCGGACGGCGTTATCCATCTGGAGTACTACCCCGTGGGCGGCGCCTTCAACAGGACCCTCCAGATCATAAAGATGAGGGGGACCAAGCACGGCGAAGGGGTGTATCCGTACATATTCGTGAGGGGCGCGGGCATAGTGGTCAGAAGCGCCCCGACGGAGGTTGAGGAGGTGAAGCCCGGGGACTACTCCGAGGTATTTGACAGGGCGATAAAAACTGCCCAGAGCATGAACGCCCCCGAACACGTTATTGAGAAGATAAAGAAGATCCGGGACAACTGGCAGTATCCCTACTCCCCGGAGGAGGTGCTGGAGATACTGTTTGACTCGTTCAAACTTAAGAGGTGAAACGGCTGTATGATGCCCGGTGTGGGACAGAAGAAACTCGAGAAGACCATGGAAGCGGAGGACGTGACGCTCCTCCGCTATCTCGTGGATCTGTGCCTCCGCGAACTCCAGAAGGAGGGCGGAATAGACATCGTCCTATTCGTGGGCGTGGATGGGCGCATATTCGCCTCGCAGGTTCCCGAAGACCTGACCCCTCAGCAGTATTACCTCCTGAACATATTCAAGTCAAACCTCTACCACATATGCAACCAGTTGAAGAGCAAGAATCTCCGCGTCATAATGGAGCAGTACTCCCACGGAAGCATGATCATATCCAGCGTCGGTGATTACGCGTTTCTCGCATCCATCATCTCTCGCGAACTCGGCTACGAGGACGTGCAGAGGGTGATAAAGGCGGTTCTCAAGTGGAGCGTCATAGTGAACCACGTCTTTCAGTTGAAGCCCATGAAGGGCCGGGCCGTTGAGGGGTACCCCGAGGAGATCCAGAAGGAGTTGAAACGCCTCAGCAGGAAACTCTTCGTTGATCACTTCTCGCACACCAAGCAGTACAGGAAGAACATGGAGATTCTCCAGCACCTGAAGAATAGAATATCCGAGGTTCTCGGCGTCGGCATGGCGGATGAGGTCATAGTGCTGACCTTCAACGAACTCGGGACCACCGCTCCGTACATGACCGATGCCCTCTGGAGGAGGTTCGTGGAGATAGTGATTGAGAGGCACATAAGGCCGATGCGGGGGGATGTGATAGCGGACGAGACGTACAGGACGTGGATGTCGGAACTGGAGCGGAAGCTCCGCTCGTTTGTGTGATGCCGCATGGTTGAAGTGGAAAACCAGGAGGAGAGCCAGGGCGGGCAGGAAAAGGAGGTGGAGTACGCCGAGAGGGAGGAACTTCTGGCCCTCCGCGCGGAGGTGCAGGAACTCCAGAGCGCCGTTATGGAGGAGATTAACAGGGTGCGCGCGGAGATGGAGGGCAAACTGAAATCCTTTGAAAGGCGCGTCTCGCAGGACAGGAAGGACATAGACCGGGGGATGGAGGTTCTTAAGGAACTCAATCACAGGGTCTCCCGCATCTCCAAGAAACTCCGCCACATATCCGAGGAGATCGGTCTGGAGGAGGAACTGGACGTCAACAAGGTGCCGGCCAACATTCTGGAGAGCGTCTATCAGTACACGCTGGACGACGCCGTGAGGGCCATGCGGCACATGCTGGGAGTTCACGATGCGGAGAGGGAGGTGCAGAACATACTGGAGGAGGTGCGCTTCCTGACGAGTGGGACTGAACTCTTCCGCTACGTGGACGGCTGGATAAAGATACGCGGCATAGCGAAGGCCATAGAGACGGGAATGATCAGCGCGAAGCAGATACACATAACGTACACAGAACTTCTCAGGAAGATACAGGAGAGGATCCCGGGATACAGGCCCAAGAACTTCCGTGCCCTCATAAAGACAAAGGGCCAGGAGTTCGCCATAGACCGCACCACGGAGAACACGAAACACATACTTCAGCTGGAGACCGTTGTGGAACGTCTCCGTCTGGATATGCAGCGCACTTTCCTAAGGCTGGATCAGCAGCAGCAGGAACTTGAATCCCTTCGCAGACATCTGAGCGAACTGGACACGGAGTTTGCTGCCCTCAGGGATTCCGTGGACAGCGGTTTCAAAAAGATGGAAGAGATGCTTTCCCTCCTCGGGGATGCCGTTGAGGTCCTCCGTGAGGATATGAGGTCCATCAAGGAGATTTCAAGGGCAGAGGAGGCCGAACCACCCATGGGCGACACGGACAGCCTGCTCCTGAACTCCATACCCCCATCCGGAATATCGCTTGAGGACCTTCAGGAGATGTTCTCAGAGTTCATGGAGCCGAACGAGGTCGCCGAAGCCCTCCAGAGGTTGAAGGAGACGGGGCATGTGGTGGAGGGCAAAGGAAAACTGTTCAGCCTCCCGGTCGTGAAGGAGGAGGTGCTTGAGAGCATACCGGACGGTGGCATATCCTACTCCTCCCTTCGCCGGTCCTTTTCCTGGCTGGGGGAGGCGTTTGATGTCGTCATCGGCGCGCTCAGAGAGGAGGGGCGCGTTATGTTCAAGGAATACGGTAAGGGAAAGAGGGTCTTCAGAACCCTCGTGGAAGAAGAAAACGGAGGTGATTGAAAATGCTGGATATAGCCCTGGTGTCCCTGATACAGGACATGAGCGAAAAGGCGGGCGTAGAGGGGACAATACAGTACTGGCTGCGAGTCGGAGAGAACCTGGCAAAGAGAATGGGAAAGGAGGCCTACATGGGCTGGCCCTCGTTCAACGTGGCCCTGAGGGAAGGCAGAACCGCCTTCTCCATAGAGGGAAACGTTGTGGCCCTGACGGACCTGGCCATCACGGACGTGGACGGGGACGTGGTCGGATACATATATGCGCTTGAGACGTGCGTCTTCCACCCGACAATACTGCGCATAAGGTACAGCGTGGGCGAACTCCCGAAGGCCGACAAGGCCGTGGCCGAGGAGTACAACATGACGTACCGGGACATAGCGGTGTGCAACTTCTGCATAATACACCAGAAGTTCAGGGAAGAGGTTGCCCGGAACATAACGGTGGCCGGACAGGCGCTGGAGGCCATGCTTCTGGCCAACAGGGGATTCACGGGTGAGACAAAGATAGTTGAGGACAACCTGAGGAAGATCGGCATAAATCCCGATTTCGTGAGAAGTCTCCTCAGGAACTACGCCTGCGTGTTTGCCCTCGTGATGAAGGGGGCGAAACTTCGCGGGGAGGTGAGTGAAGAATGACCAACGAGCAGCATATGATAGAGGACAATCCCATAGTGGACATAGCCACCTATCTTTTCTTGGAGGACATAGCGGATAAGCAGGGTGCGGCGGGTATGATGAACTACCTGATGAGCCTTGCGTACTCTCTGGCGCGGAGCATGCCCGAAGAGGAATACTCCACGTGGGAGGAGTTCCGCGAGGCGCTGAGGAGAGGAGAGTCCATCCTAGCCGCCTTTGAGGAGGTGGAACCTGTTTCAGACCACTGCATAGTCACCAAGGAGAATCCCTTCCTGCGGGGGTGGATGGAATATACGAAGAGGATAGGCGAGTTCCCGTCAATACACCGCGAGGTGGCCGAGAGTTATAACTCCCGCATAACGCCCACGGCCGTTGACACCCACGATGTGATACTCCAGACGTACAGGAAGTCCGCCGCCGAGAGGATACGCGTGGCCGGCAAGAGGATAAAGGTGGCCCACATAGCCACGGTGTCCCCCGACGGCACCAAGAAGATAGCGCCGGAGGAGTGGCTCCCCATATTGCTGGAGAAGGCGAGGATATCCAGGACGCAGCTCAACATGCTTCTCAGGAACAACAGCGCCGTCTGGGTGGTCTATCCAGAGGAGTGACCCTCCCCCCATTTTATTAATGGACGGGGTGCGTCGGTGAAGGTAATTGCAGAGGACAGTGATTTCCGATACATGCTGTTTGAATCGCCCAAGGATGTGGACACTGTTAGGATAGAGAATTTCGGGTTTTTCAGAATATATGGAGTCAATGAATACAGGGACACATTCAAGGTATGGCTCAGGAAGTTCCCGCGGCCGATATTCATAGGGGTCGTGCGTGGGGATGAGATGGTGGCGTGGGAGTACACGGACCATCTGAAGGAGGAGGGCATAACAACCCCCGTGAATGTACTGAGGGCCATTGAGGTCCGGGAGGACTACCGCCAGCGCAGAATAGGCAAGAAACTCCTGGCGCTTGCGTGCATATACACGCCCGGATATCTCATCACAAAGCCCATAACGAAGAGGTCCGAGGAATTTTTCAGAAAGATGGGTTTCGTTGAGATAGAAAAGTACCCCATCTTCTCAAAGTTTCACTACCTCCGTGGCTATCTGGTGCTCCCCCTATCGCGCAAAATGGACCTGATATTTGAGATACCATCTCTATTTACCAAGGTATCGGTGTGACGGAATCATTTTTTCCATTTGGGAACCGCCGTGGCCGCGCGCCGTCTGCGCATACCGTTCATGAGGATAAAGCCGGCGGTGCCGAATAGGCCGAAGGCCAGAATATACAGAACCCAGGTGTAGTCCTGTTGCTCCTCTCCGTAGTAGAACTCCTCGGTGTACACCGTCTGACCGGTGTTGAACAGGGTCGCTGACCCTTCAACCTCCACCCTGAGGGTGTGCTCCCCCCGCTGGATGTCCGGCACGCTCCACGTGTACATGACAGTCGTGTTTGCTCCCGGTGCTATTTTGGACGCGGTGGTGTTGCCTATGTACTTCCCGTCCACGTAGAAATGGACCCGCACGTTTTCAATGGTCGTGTTGGTGGGGTTGGACACCACCACGCTGAATGTGATGCTCTCCACCACCTCCACGCGGTATCTGATGGTTCTGGAATAGTGCGTGTCCCCATCCGATGCCAGCACGCGGAACACGACCTCCACTTCCTGTGGGCGGCTGGGCATGGTGACCGTCACGTTGAATTTTCCGCTTTCGCTTTCAACGGTCTGGGGCTCCGTGGGGCTCGCCCCGGCGAGATTCTCCCCCACTATGTAATAGTAAAGGGTGTAATTGTCGTATACCCCGTAACACACGATGCTGTAATCCACCTTTGAACCCACGCCCGCCTTTTGTGGGCCCACAACTTTGACGTCAAAATCGGCCTGTTGGGCGCCCGTCACGGCGGGGACGACCAGAAACGCGGTCACCAGGACTGCATAGACGAGTGCGATTCTCATTTTTCACCGCCTCCTGGAGGAAAGGTGAAGCGCCACGAGCAGAAGCGCGACGCCGGTCATTATGGTGTACCATGGGGTGTAATCCTGGGAGGACACAGGGCCCACGTTGTTCCCCTGCACCTCTATCTGAAGAAGGGTTATCTGTGGAACGGTTATATCCACGCCCCTCTCTGCGGCGACGTATCCGTCGTTTGCGGCTATGTAGACCCTGAAGGACCTTGATGCCCTCCCGCCCAAGTGCTCTATCAAAACGACCGCGTCCTTCCCCTCGCCCGGTTGAAGCGTAATGGGCTGCACGCTCTCAACCCTCCAGCCCAGGGATAGGAGTTCTTCCACGTTGCTGACGTTCACTGTCACGTTGACATCAACGTTGCCCCCGTTGAGCACGTGGATCTTCAAAACGAGTGTCTCCCCGTTCATGGAATACGAGGCATCGCCGAAGGTTATGTTGTGGTGCTCGCTCACGTTTATGCTCACCTCCAGCCGGGAGGCCGTCGTCCAGTACCTCCCGACGATGGCCACATCGTTCTTGCCGAAATCCGCGCTCTCCGGCACTTTTATGTAGGCGGTGACGTAGGCGCTTTCCTGGGGCTCCACCGTCACCTGAGACGGCAGGAATTTCATCCCCCATGCATCTGTCCCCGTTTCAAACTTCACGGTCTCGGGGATGTTCCCGTTGTTGATCACCGAGAACACCACGGTGGCGTAATCGCCCACGCTCACCCAACCGCTATCCGCTTCAACGAGTTCCAGCGATACCGAATGTCTGGTGTTCCTCGTGAGGGTTATGTCCACAACGGTATCCGTGTAAAGTGAAAACTTCTTTGAGAACGTGTAACTAACGGACATGCCGTACTCCTGGCGTGTGAGTTCGCTTCTGAAGGTGTAGTTGCCTTCGGGGAGGACGAGAGAGTAAGCGCCGCTGACCCTGACATACCACGTGAAGCCTTCCTGGAAGTCCACCTTGAGTATGCCCTCAACCATCTCACCGTTCAGGTAGTACCCGCCCGAGACGGTGTGGGCACGGGACAGGTCAGCCTTCAGATGCGTGTCCGTTTTGACCGCCAGCCGCTCCACATGGGCCGCCCCGCCCTTCCGGATGTAGATGACGTACGTATCCGGCGTGAGGTACAGGATGGCCCTGCCGTTTGCGTCCGCCGTGAGGGTTTGGACAGGGATGCCCGAGGAACCGGTATAGACCTCAACGGTGGCGTACTCCGCGGGTGCGCCGTTTTCAAGGGCGAGTATATCAAGCGTGCATTTGACCTCCTCCATGGTCGTGGTCATTACGATGTCGGTGTGCTCCTGAAGGTCCACGGAGGTGGATGCGCGGTAAGCGTATTCCACGCCCTCTTCGTACCTCTGAGCGTGGAGATAGAGGTCATACGTCCCCGGCGGCAGGACCAAGGATATCTCCCTCGCCACGGTGAAATTCATGACTATATCGCCTGTGGTCATCGTGAGCGTCGCGGTGCCGTCGTACCCGTCCACCGTGATGTTGAGGAAATACCCATCCGCGGGCAACAGCGTCGTATTTGTGTTCTCAAACAGGTTCACCTTTTCTATGGTTGCCATAACCCTGTCGGGGTCCGAGGTGTAAACGGTGTACTCTCCGAGGGGCAGGAGGGTTGCTCTCTCGTGGCTCACGATGTTCCCGTCGCTTCTGAAGACACTTATGTACTTCAATCCGGAGATGTTCAGCCATGCCCTCGGGGTAATGTTGATCCAGATGTCAGCCCGTTCCTCTCCGACATCAATTGTGACGTTGGTGGGGTCATCCACCCTGACCGCGAGACCCGGTGACTCCACCTCCACGGTGTACGTCCCGGGCGGAAGCGACACCTCCGCCTCCCCCGTGTCCGTGGTGGCTGTGACGTTGTCGCCCGTCTCGGGGACGAAGGTTATTGTGACCCTCCGCTTGAACTCAGACCCGTCGTACAGCACGTGTACGAGGGCATCAACGGCCTTTTTACGAACGGTGATGTTCGCTCTGTCCCCCTCTATATCGCTGTACAGGACGGTGCGCCCCACCGTGAGAACATCCACATCGTAGTTCTCATTCGGCGAGTAAAGGGTCACGTTTCCCTTCACGGTTGCGAGGGCGTACACGGGGATCCCGCCGACCTTCAGAATGGCCAGACCGTTGTTGATGTAGTCGCCGTCCACCTCACGCACAGAGACCCTCACGGGCGTCGTGTAGTTGGAGAGAGTCACGGTAACGCGCGTTGGTCCAGACACCGTGAACTGCGTGTATCCCACCTTCGCCTTCGGCTCGCCGGTGGGGAAGTAATTGCCACCTATCACATAACTGCCCGCTGGCACATAGGTGAACGCCACGCCCGTTGTGTTTGCGTTCATCCTCAGTATGTCGTTCCCCCTGAAGAGAACGGCTCTCGCCTCGGAGGCGGCCTTCCCGTTGTAAAGGTAATTGACTGTCAGCGGGTAGGCCTCCTCAACCCTGAGGTCCACCCTCATATCCCTCTCCAGCACAACGGTCTTGAAGTTGGCAAACACCCTCTCGCCCTCTCTCTCCTCAATGTACACGCTGTATATGCCCTTTGGGAGTGTAACCCTGTAATATCCCCCCGGTGGCAGACGTATAACCTTCGTGAAGCCCAATCCTGACTGTTCGTAGAAGGCGATTATGCCCGTCGCTCCCGGGGCATACCCGTCAATCCTCCCTTCAAGAACGGCCGCGTCGTAAACGTTGAGCAGGGCATGGTGACTCTCGTTGAAACGCGTGAACGTCACGTTCTGTGGCTCCATCACGTATTCATCGCTGTTGAGCGTGATCTCGTATTCGCCGGGAAGAAGATTGACCACAGCGCTCCCATTGGCCGCTGGGCTGAAGCGGTACTCCCTATCATGGGACCTGACGGTGAAGTTCAGAGTTGTGAGGTTGAGCTCCCTCTCACCCCTGTAGGCGACGGTGACGTATAGCCGCGACGGCTTCGCTGGTATGTCACGGGAATAGTTCTGTCCGGGTGCAAACTGGTATGTCAGCCCTGTTGGATAGTCCTTACCGTCCACGTTGAGATATATGCTGTACGTGTGGGGCGGCACACCATGGGCCGTGTAGTAACCGCCCGTGGCCGGGAACTCGTACCTGAGTCCGAGGGTGTCGTTTCTCAGAACCACATTCGCCCCACGGAAGACCTCCTCTCCCTGGTCGTAGGCCCCGTTCAGGTTCTCGTCATAGTACACGAATCCCCTGCTCGCTGAGCTTCTGACCTGCACGTTCATGGTTATTATGTAATCGGGGATCCCGTCCATGTTTCTGTCGCCCACCTCGCGCGTCGCCTGCTCCTCTGTCACGTTGAACCTCTTCTGAGCGAGGACGGTCTTCTCCGCCATGGTGAGTTTGTCGTAGTCGCCGTCGGTGGTGAACCGAAGTGTGATGTTTCCGGCCACCGAATACAGACGGTAGTGGCCCGACCCGTCCGTGAGGGTGGTCGTGTGCGGTATGCCGTACTCGTCGTAAAGGGTCACGCGCACGCCAGGCAGCGGCGTTCCGTCCTCAAGGGTGACCCTGCCCTCCACGATGGCACCCTCGTAGAATTTTATGAAGACCACGTCGTTGGGCAGAACCTGATAGGCCGGCGGGAAGAGGTCCACTCTGCCCTCCCCCCTGAGGTAATGCTGAACTCCCTCTTCCAGGCTCACGGGCTTCCACGCCTCCGGGTGCTCCTGGTAGTTCTCGTAGGGGTTCCAGTAAACCGTCTTGTAAACGAGTTTGAAATGCGTCAGGTTCCACGCCTGCATGGGGTTCTTGTCGTAGAGGTTCTGGCTTATGCCGGGTATGCCGTCGCTCAGCCCCACCTCCTTTCCAGAGTAACCTATGAAGGCCCTGTAGAGCATGCTGTTGTAGAACATATCCTTGTACACGATCTTGTAGTTTGTTATCTTTATCCCCGGAGGAGCCGACTGTATGGGATGCTCGTTCCCGTACTCATCAACCACGTATATCTCATAGAAATCTATCGGTATGACGCTGCCCGTCCGCGTCTCAACAACCCGCCTATCGGAGAGTTTGGCCGGTGCGTAGAAAATACCGGTGTTCCTGCCGCTGAAGGGGAAGAGGCGGTAATCCACGGCGAAGTACCTTATCTCCTTGCCGGTGGCGTTCTCAATGCCCCTCAGCAGGTCCACCAGGTCCTCCTTGGCCAGCGTGTTTGCCAGACGGGCCTTTATGATCACATAGCGCAGGTTCACATCGGAGATGTCATCCGAATACTTCCCGTAGTAGTCGGGGTTCTCAAGCACCCTTTCACGGAAACTACCAGGGTCGTTGAAGGCGGTCTCTATATCCTCTATGACCTCGTCCGGGAGATGCTCCCTGAGCACGTCAAGAACCTGCGGTGAAAACGAGTTGTCGTGCTTTCTGTAATCGCCCTCAAGCAACCTCGCGATGAAGAGGGATATGGCCTCAGATTCATTCTGGGCGGTTATGAACTGCCCCGCGAACTGGTAGCCGAACTGGAAGTTATCGGCTACCGTGGGATGCTTCCCCTCCTGAACGGCCTCGAATCCGTAGTCCCACCACGACAGGAAGGCCGGCCTCTGCTCCTCCGGCAGATACGTGTCCTTCGTTCTGAACCACGCCCACGCCCTCGGCCACGGGTACGTGTCCCGCGGTACGGAATATCCGAACGCCCCGAGGTACCACGTTCCCCGCGCGTTTTCGTAGGCGCTTTTGTTCGGCCTGAGAATCTCTGGCATGGAATCGTATATGCTCTGGTCGTAGGTCTTCTTCTCCTCGTATGGAATGCCCGCGTCTATGGCGCCCCACACGTTGGGCACGACGACCAGCAGAACGAGGAGCGAGACGCCTGCCACGTGTGAGATCTTCACGGTCTCCTTCACCGCCCTCAAACCCGTTTTCCTTGACTTCTTGTACATCTCCGCCGCGTGTCCCAGCCTGAGCTTGTCTATCGCCAGCGAGAGCACGATGGCGGCGGTGAGGGCGAACGCAGGGGATGCGGTGAATATGAACCTGGCGGCGGATATGGCCATGTATATGGAGAAGGCCGAGAATACAAGGAAGAATATGTAATACTCATTGAATTTTTTCCGAAGCGTCCATATCAGGTAAACGAGGCCGAAAATGGACATGAAAAACGTCGCCACGCCGAACGACATTATGAGCCTGCCCAGCGTGGTGGGCTGCGCTTCGGCTATGGTTGAGTAAAGTTTTGATTTCACAAAGTATCCCTGTCCGCTCACTATGGCGTTCCAGAGGTCCGGGATGAAGAAGTAGGCCACCGCGGCGAGCGCCCCCAGAGCCAGCAGCGTGAGGGTGAAGACCATGACCCACGGATACCGCGCAGTTGCCTCAAAGTAGACGCCTATGCCTATGACGAGGACCGTCAGGGCGAGGGGCGGGATGTACCACACATTGAGGCGGTGCATGGCCGCGTACCAGGGCAGCGCCATGCCGAAGGCCACAAGGGCGAACACCGCCATGTACACGGTCAGGTGCATCACGCTCCTGTTCCTGAACCTGTTTATGAACATCTGGATGATGGCATATACGAGAAGTATGACGAGGGCGTACGAATAACCCTTCCAGGTCAGGGCCATCGTTCCGAGAGAAGCGCCTCCTAGCGCCGCATAGATTATCGGCACCGTGTTGTGCACAGTAAACCTCCGGATGCTCTCAACGGCTCTGCGCGGGGTGCTCCAGTCCGAATCGGTGTAAACCGTGGTTTTCAGGGCGCGCATAAAGAAGTAGAATGAGAAAAGCGCGAGAAAGAGCGTCAGAGCGTCCCAGTCGGCGTTTGTGGCCACGCTCCTCATCATATGGGCCGCGCTCACCGACAGCAGGGCAGCGGCCACAAGCCCAACGCGCCTGTTGAAGGACTCCCTGCCCATCAGATATATCGGTATGGCGGTGAGCGCCCCGAAGAGGGCTGTTATGATGATCAGGAACGCCTTGGACGATGTCTGAAGGTCCCCGTAGAAGGGGTAGAGGGCAACGCCTCCCGCCACCGTGAGCCAGTGGAAGAACGGCGGCCTGGGATTCGTCACTCCAAGGGGATAGTTCAGGAGCGGTTCGTTCACGAGGTGATGCCCCGTGTTTATGATGTGCTCTATGATCCTCTCGTGATAGTAGGAGTCAGAACCACCCGAGACGGAGAAACCCTCCTCAACGGATATGCCCCACGCGAAGTACGTGCGGACGAAAAACGCGAAGAGCATAATGCCCACTAAGAGAAGGGTCACAGTGAGTCCCCTGACAATCTCCTGTCGCTTCGTTTCATCCATGCGCATCACCGCTCCGACTGTGGGAGAAAAGGAGAAACCGTATAAATAGATTACCGCACAATATCAACTCCTATGAAAGCGCTAAGGAACCCTGTACAGATACCGTCCCGTGTATGGGTCCGTCCGCCTGATGACCTCTCCCTTTTCCACGAGTTCCTTCAGTATCCTCTCGCATTTCCGGGCGTCGTATCCGAAAAGCATCGCCATCCTTTCCCCGAAGTCCTCCTCCGTCCAGCCCGATGGACGCATGGCCGTCATTTCATAGAGTATTCTCTTCATCCTCTCCTCCCTGTAAACGTCCGGGAGACGCGTTTTTTCGAAGAATCTTATTTCCCCGCTGAATGCGTCTGATATCCTCTCAAAGAAGAAGTCCACGACCCTCTCCAAAGAAGAGGGTGAGATCTCCAGGCGCATCAGGGCCATTCTCATCCTGGCGACCCCCTCGCCGATGCCCCGCATGAGACCGAGGTCAAGTATGAACCCGGCGACGGCCATCTCCTTTAGTTCCGGATATCGGGTATCAATAATTCTGAACACTTCCCTCTGGGCCCTTTCAACCTCGTCCATATAGGGCCCAGCATCCGGGTACTTCGTGGACGCATGGATAGTGTAGGAGAGGATGTCAAACTCATACTCGGATATGAACCGTCCGTCCACCTGTATCTCCTCTTTTACCGGGATGAGCGGTATGTCCGAGAGGGTCATGTTGAGGCGCGCGGTTCTGCCGGGCGACGCGCTCTCCTCCAGCGCATGCATTATCTCCCTCCTGCCCAGCGTGCCGTAGGAGGTCACCTCCGTTTCGCACCTTCCCTTCCTATCCCACAGGTACTCACAGGCCCTATCCCACGCCTCACTGCGCAGGCGGATGGTGGTCCGCGTCCCCACGGAGTAAGTTCGCCCTCTGATTCTGAGTACGGCTCTCCCCGACGTCACGGGGCGGGGGAAAATGGAGTTCACGCTCTTTATGTACCTCCTCAGATCCCCCGCTGACGGGTATCCACCCGCATCGGTGGTGAACGCGCCCAGCGCAATCCCCGCGTTTCTCCCAAGATACGCGCCGCTTCCCACAAGCGCCATCGCCAGTGTCTCCGGCCTTTCCACTGGGGTGGCGCTCTCAACCATTGAGACGATGTGTTTTCCCCTTATCGGGGGCGGGTCCAGGATATCATCCATTCTCAGAGCCTTTACCCTTTCTGCGCGTATGTAAAACCTGTAATCCTCCACCTGCGGAGGGAACCTGTAAATTCGCCCCTCCACCTCCACAAGCGCCCCTCTGCCCTCGGTCTTTGTCGCCTCCGTCAGGAGAACAGGTATCCATACCCCGTGGCGCGGCGAGGGTGCGAGCACCCTGAATTCGTATCTGCCGACTCTCGGGAGGAGGTACGGGTAGAGAACACGCTCCACGGGTCTGAGGGACGAGTCCCTCAGCAGAAAGCCCTTCACGCTTATGTCCCTGTCACCCCTGCGATAAATCTCCTCCAGCGGCCGCAGGGCCGACGAAAAGACGGACCCGGGTGGAGGGGTCAGAAGGTCCATCAACTCCTCGTTGAGCATGTTCACCTGTACCTGCTGTAGGAGTACAGGAGGTCCACAATCCTCTTGGCCAGATTCCTGCTTATCACGCCCTCCTCGGCCTTGGAGTACACGTACTCCTTCGCCTCGCGTATGCCCTGCTTGGATGCGATGGTGTATATCCTGCCCTTAAGCTGTCCCCGTATCTCCTCGGGGACGTCTTTCAGCAGTTCGCCGAGCTGAAAACTGAACTCGTCCTGCTTGCCCATGTGAAGCATCCTCTTCCTCTCGCTCTGCACCTTTGTCTTGGGGCCTTTGTATTTTCTTCTCTTGTACAAACCCATCGGCGCCCCATCGCTCCGCCTTTTAATAAATTTTTCCCGCGCCTGTATCCGGGATGCATGGAAACATTTATAGCGTCGTAGAGATTGCCACACAGCATGGAGTACACGATAATGGTGAACTTCAAGATGTACAGAGAGGCCTCCGGTCAGAGGGCCGTTGAACTCGCCCGCCACCTCCAGAGGGCCCAGGAGGAAACCGGGATCAAGTTCGTGGCCATCCCCAGCACCCTTGACCTTCTGAAGGTGGCGGAGGCGGTGGATATAGACGTCTACGCACAGCACGCCGACCCTGTGAAGTTCGGTGCTCACACGGGTAGCATATCCATAGAGGCCCTCGCGGACGCCGGCGTACCCGGCCTCCTGATAAACCACTCGGAGAAGAGGTTGAAACTCGCGGACATCGGCTGGCTCGTCTCCGAGGCCCGCCGCCTCGGAATGACGAGCGTCGTCTGCACGAACGACGACAGCGTTTCAAGGGCGGCCGCGGCGCTGGAGCCCACCTACGTGGCGATGGAGCCCCCCGAACTCATAGGCGGGGACGTCTCCGTGTCAAAGGCCAAGCCCGACGTGGTGCGGAGGACCGTGGATGCGGTCAGGGACATCTCGCCCAGGGTTCACGTTCTCATAGGGGCCGGCGTGAAAAACGCGGAGGACGTGAGGATAGGGAAGGAACTCGGCGCCGTAGGCATACTTGTGGCATCGGGCGTTGTGAAGGCGAAGAACCCCTTCCGCGCGGCGATGGACCTCGCCTCGGGGTTCCTGTGAGGTGTGACCCATGGCAAAGAGATGGAAGAGGGAGGAGGACGAGGAGATTGAGATCCCTCCGTTTGATAAGCGCGAGCACATACAGGAGGAGATGAGAAAGGTTCGCATACACTCCGTCTACAGCGGTGCGGGACTTCTGGCAGGTCTTCTGAGCGGGCTGTCGCACTCCGTGTCCCCTCTGCTGGGTCTCCTCTTCGGCATGGGAATCCTCGCCTTCCTCATAATCTCCAGCAGGGGCGAGGTGCTGCTGAACCTCCCCGTGAAGTCGGATAAGGACATAATTGGCAGTTCTATTCTATTTTTCCTGGGATGGCTCGGGATGTGGACGGTCCTCATCAACCCCCCCTTCGCGGGGTAGCCACGGCAGGCGGCGGAGGAGGAAGCGGGAAAGCGCATCTCTGTAAAGGCCCACATTTTCCCCACTCACGGGCTCGCAAACCATTTCCCCCTTCAACACGTTCAGGTTTTTCCCTATGTCCTGTGCCATCAGGGACTGCAGGAGCACGCGGGGGAAGAGCGTTTCCTGACGCACCACGTCCACGTAGAGTCGCCTCCCCTTTATATACGGTCCGCGCAGTCGCCTCTCCCGCGACCACTTGTCCATGAAATCCTCGGAGTTGGGGTGGTCCGCGGGCGGGCCGCGGTGCACCTTCACCCTCGGCACCTCGCACATCTCCACCTCCACGAGCACGACTATCCTCTCGCCGATGTGGAGATCTGCATCCACCACCCCAAACCCCTCCCGGTCCGCTATATCCACAGTCAGGTTGAGCAGTCTCCTCGCCTGGTCGTGGAGCGTATCGGGGTGGATATCCGGAGCGGGGAGCGAAAGGGCGAATACGCACGTCCCCCTGCGCTCCATAGTTCGCAGCAGCGCTTCCTCATCCACTTCGTCTTCCGGCGGGAAGAAGAAAAGCGCCGAAGGCCTTCGGAGAAACTCCCTGCTGGCGAGGATGAACGTGGCGAGCGATTCCTCGCTGACCGCGGAGGCCACGTTTCGCCTGATGTCTGTGGGGTCCACGAAGACCATGGGCTCCCGAAAGCGGCCCGCGTCCTCTCCCGACATGCTCAACTTCACGGGGATCCTCCAGCGCGCGGCGTTTCTCAGCACTTCCACAAAGCCCCCGTACTTTATCACCAGCAGTTCTGTCAGGTAGCCGGAGAAGCCCCTGACGCGCGCCTCGGCGCCGTAGACCCCTATACCCCTCATGAACGCCTTCAGGAGACGCACGTCATCCCTTCTCTCCACCGGGAGATGCCTGCGCACATACTCCGTGTGAAAGGGCGTTCTGTCAACGGAGCTCTTCAGCTCCGAGGGGTCGCGTATACTGTAGCAGGGCACGATGTCCGCCTCGTACCCTCGGTAAACCCCGCGCACGTAGGGATGCTCCGCGTAGCTTATGACCCAGTCGTGAAGCACCGCCTTGCCTATCTCCAGCGCGGTCCTCTCCATCTCCTCCCTGCTAACATCCAGGGGAAACCTGATGAAGACGTCCATGTCCGGATCTCTGAGGAAAGTGCCCTTGGCCACGCTCCCGACCAGAAGGACCTCTCCCCTCACGCCCCTTCTGGCCACCTCCTCCCTCACCGCCTCAACGAGCGATGAGGCCGTCTCTCTGACCCTTGCCTCCTCCTCCGGGCCGGGGCGTATTCTCGCCAGAACTTTCTCAATCACTTCCTGGACATCAGCGATATTATCGCCTCCGCCGGTTCGCCGTCCGCCTCCTTCAGCGCCTGAACGGCCTCCTCGCGGGTGCAGCCCGTCTGTTCCATCACGAGGGCTATGTCCTCCTCGGGGAAGGAATCACCGCCCCCGCTGACCTCCTCGATCTCCCCCATCACCATGAGGGTTGACTGACCCTTCGCCTCCACCTTCATCACCGAGGGCGAGCGGACCCTGAAGACCTTTCCGTCCCTCATTTTCAGTATGACCTCCTCCACGTCCATTTCCTCCTGCTTTATCCCCATCTTCCTCATCATTCTGCGATACTGCCTTTCATTAATCATTCTCATCACCTCTTTCAATCAGCGACGCGACGAGGAGCGGGAGCAGAACGGTTGCATCCCCCTCCACCGTGATGTAGTCGGCATCCTCCTTCACCTTCCCCCACGAAACCGCCTCGCGAACCCTCGCCCCGCTGAGCGAGCCGTCCCACTCAGGAGCGGTAGTGATGTACACCGCGTAGTCCAGCCCGCCTCTGAACTGGTTCCACCAGATGGTGTGGTGCTTGGATATGCCTCCGCCGACCATGATCGCCCCCGTCTTCTCCGCCGTGAGGACGATATCGGAGAGTTCGTGCTGGTCAATCATCATATCCAGGTGGAAGTCCCTGTGCGCCTCCCAGAAGGACCATATCTGCGAGCCGACGGCGCCGTCAACGATGCCCGGCACGTAGATGGGTATGCCGTTGCAGGCGGCCCAGTGGAGTATTGACGAGGTGTCGTTCACCTTGCCGCCTATGTGATGTATGAGCTCGCGGACGCCCCACCTCTTCTTGATCCCGTACGCCTCCTCCAGCATGGGCTGCAGATGTTCCTCCAGCACCTTGCCGTAGTTCTCCTGCGGGATGAGAACGTTGCCCAGCCGGTGCACGCCGCGCCTGTGGAGGTCTGCGTCGTCCATATCAAAGGAGCCGTGGTAGTAATCGCACCAGACCCTTGCGAGGTCGTGGTCAAGCGTTCCGCACGTGGTTATGACCACGTCCACCATGCGCCGTCGTACAATCTCCCTTATAACTCCCCTCACGCCCGTCGCAACTATCGCCGCCGGAAAGGAGAGGAACACCGTTGTCCCCTCCTTCCGCATCCGCCTCACGATTCTCTCCGCGACCGCGAGCTTCTTCGCGGTGAATCCCCCAGCCATGTAGAACGCGTCCATGAGGTCCGCGATGCCCATCCCGGCCTGTATCTCCATGTCCCTCACAGGAATGCCGTCCACTCGCATCACCTCGTCACCCTGAGGCGCTTCATCGCCTCGTAGACCTCGGGGTTCCTATCAAAGTGCTCCCTCACGGGGGCAAGTATTCTTATGAGTTCTTCGGCCACGGCGTTCTTCAGGTCCTGCGGATGCAGTTCGCCGGCCACGAAGTCCCTCTCCAGATCCTCGTATGTATCGTAAACCACGTCGCCGCCCCACTTCTCGGGGCGCTTTATCACCAGTTTATCCACGTAATAGGGGAAGAGGACGATGCGGGATATGTCCATTATCGGATTGCCTTCCACCTCGCCCGCGGGGCAGTACGCCCTCTTTATCTTCCTCCTTATCTCCTCCGGCGAGTCGTGGATGTATATCGTGCTGTCCGGGTCGCTCTTGCTCATCTTCGCCTCCGCGGGGTCCATCCTGCCCCCGCCCTTCAGCCCGGAGATCAGGTGGCCGTGGAGCGCCACTACCTTCTTCCACCCGAGTTTCTCCGCCACGTCCCTCGCGAGCATGTGGGCGTGCCTCTGGTCCATGCCACCCATGGCTATGTCCAGGTCCATGTGGAATATGTCCGCCACCTGCATGAACGGGTATATTATTTTGGACGCGTCAAGGTCCGCGTCGCTCTCCTTCCTCCCCATTATCGTCATGGCCCTCTTCGCCCTCTGAAGGGTCGTCTTCTTCGCCACGCGGAGGACCTTCTCCCAGTATGCAGGGTCCGCTACGAACTCATGGGAGAAGATGAACTCCACCTCGCTTCTGAGGCCCAGAGCCCTGAAGGCCTCCTTCATATACTCTCCACACACCCTTATGTTCTCCAGGGAGCCCCCCATCTTGTCGTTTATGTACGCGTGCCAGTCAGCGAGGTATATTATCATGTGAACGCCCGCGTCCACGAGGTCGTTCACCTTGTTCGTCCAGTAAAGCCCCGTGCCTATGTGCAGGAAACCCGAGGGCTCAAACCCTATGTATCCCCTGGGTTTCGCCTCGCGGCTCAGCAGGTCCCTGAGCTCGTCCTCCCTCACGACCTCGCGGATGTTCCTCGTGACCAGCGCGTACCTGTCCATGTGATGCCCCATTTTGAACGGATATAAAAGGATTGCCTACGCCCACTTCACGTGTTTCAGCAGGGAGAGCCTCTTTATGCGGTTCTGCTGTGCCTCCTCCAGCGGGAGATAGTCCTTCTCTATGGCGTAGAGCCGCTCTATGAGCGTCTTCACCCCGTGAATCGTGGGGTTCCGTATGTCCACGCCCATGCTGTTCAGCTGGGCGGTGACTATCGCCATGGCGTCCTCCATGTTCCAGTGCTTCTCCGCGAAGTCGTTTATGACGTAGTCCAGTATGTCCTTCAAACTCTCCATCCTGTGCCTCGTCTCGCCGCCCACCTCCACGGGTTCAAATAGCAGCATAAGGCGCGCGAGTTTTGTGAAGGCCTCCTCCACGTTCTCGCCGGTCTTCGCGCTCGTGAGGAAGTAGGGCACTCCCATGGCCTCCGCGGCCCTCTCCAGCATGGGCTCATCTATCTGCCAGTCCGGGAGGTCGCATTTATTCGCCAGCAGGACGCTCGGAACCGCCGCCACGTTCGTGAGCATGGGGAGCCAGTAGGCGGAGATGCTCGTGAGTGTCTCTCTCCTCGTGAGGTCGCATACCAAAAGGGCGCCGTCCGCGCCCCTGAAGGCCGCCTCCTGAACGCGCGTGTACCCCTGCTGTCCCAGCACGTCCCAGACCATGAGGGTGAAGTCAATGCTCAACCCTCCCCATTCCATCTTTATGGTCTTCTTGCTGACCTTCGTGCCGATGGTCACTATGTACCTGTCCTCAAACATGTCGTAGACGAAGCGCTTGACAAGAGAGGTCTTCCCGACCGCCGCATCCCCGAGCAGAACAACCTTCCTCTTCACCTCCATGAGCGTGTCACCGCTAAGCCATATGGACTATCACTTTATAAAACCTACCGGCGGAATACATCTTCATGGGTGGTCGGGTTCAGAGCATCTGTGGTGTCCCAATTAATAACCCAACAATTGCGAGGGTGCCCTTCACCGCATCAATCCCTCCGCCCTCCTGAGGAGCGCCGCATAATAGGGCGAGTTCATGGACGAGAGCGCGGACTGGAATCCCTCCCAATCGCCTTTCAGGAGCGAGGCCAGACCTGCGGTGAACCGCCTGAGATCCGGGTTTAGGGGTTTGCCCGATGAGAGCGCCTCTTCCAGCGCCTCCACAGCTTTCCCGCTGCCCTTCAGCCCGGCGACGTACAACAGCAGCGCATCGTCCTCCCCCTCTATTTCCCCATCCGACAAATCCTCTGTCCGTTCACCCCTCCACACGCCCGCGGCTTTGAGGCGAAAACGCGCGCTTCTGATCATCTCCTCGTCCCGCATCTCCTCCGCCAGGAGCAAGGCCTCCCGTGCCATCTCCACGGCCCTGTCGTCCTCCCCCCTCACGCTGTGGAGGAGCGAGAGGGTCACGCGGACGAAGCAGCGACCTGCGGTGAAGCCGATGTCCTCAAAGGTCGTTAGCGCCTCTCTCCCGTGCTCCTCCGCCTCCGGGTACCTGCCCAGGAGCATGTTCGTGTAAAGAAGTCCGTGGCGGGCAAAGCCCAGCCCTTCCAGGTCGTGTATTCTCTCCTTTATGTCCATTATCTCGGCGAACATGCTGAGCGCCTTTTCGTATTCTCCCTGTGATGTGAGGAGCTCCGCGAGGTTGATCATGACCAGCGACATCCCCCTCAGGTCGTTCATGGCCCTCTCGTATTCAAGGGCCCTCTCGTAGTACTCTTTTCCCTTCACAACGTCACCCCTGCCCACGTATATGATCGCCACGTTGTTGCATGCGGCGGACATCCCTGCGAGGTCGCCAATCCTTTCGGCTATTTCAAGCGAGCGGAGGTAGTACTCCTCCGCGCCCTTATCATCGCCCACGTAGCTCCTCAGGATCCCGTAAAACCTGTATAGGTATATGCGCTCTTTCTCCGTCAGGTCCGTGGTGAGGTGCGGCTCCACGAGGGATATGGCGCCCTGCACATCTCCGAATTTCATGAGCACTGTGGCCCTCTGCATATCAAGGTGAAAGGCACCCTCCTCACCGACGGAGTCCCTGAACTCCTCTATGAGGTCCAGAACCTTTTTGTACAGTCCCTGCCGCATATACGTGGATGCTATCGTTTTAAAAACCTCAAGGCGCTGAGCAGGCGTGGTGGCGTACCTGAGCGCCTCCCTCGCGTCCCTTTCAGCGGCTTCAACCTTCCCGGTGACGTTTTCCGCCCCTGCCTTTCTGATCAGGAAGTAGAAGAGGTCCTCCGCCTCGCGCGCCACCTCCGCCCCCATGGAGGCGAGTTTGCGCATCTCCAGCATGGAGTGCAGGCGCTCCGCCCTCTCCACGGCCGCCCGTATGAAGGGAAGCGCTTTATCACCCTTCCCCGCGAGGTAGTAGTGGTATGCGATGTCCTCCACATCGCCCCTCATCTCCTCCAGCACGCGCGCCACCGCCCCGTGGTAGGCCCTCCTCTGATACCCTTTGAGCGATGAGTACAGGGCGTTCCTGTAGAGGCGGTGGTTGAATTTGAACCCCTCCTCTGTGCTCTCCACCACCCCCGCCTCCTCGGCCGCCTCCACCGCCATGGCGAGTTTGACCTCGCTCATCTCAAGGACGCGCGCCAATGTTTCAAAGTTCACGGCGTCTCCTATCACGCTGGCGGCCCGGAGCACCGAGCGGACGTCGGGCGGCAGCGATGATATCTTCTCCTCCACGACGGCCTCCAGCGAACCCGGCGCCCTCCACTCGTAGAGCTCCTCGGAATGCAGGGTGTACCTCCCGCCCCGCTTTCTTATGATGCCGTCCGCCTCCATGGCGCTGAGATACTCCACGGCCAGCAGCGGGACACCGCCCGTTCTGCCCTCCAAGACCTCCGCGAGCGTTCGCGCCCAGGAAACAGGGCCGTACCTTTCCTCTATGAGTTCCACGAGGTCATCCACGCCCATGGGCGGG